>OGGZ01000042.1_pt1 | contig 142583 bp, 108 predicted proteins | sample 1571371 | NCBI WGS metagenome assembly OGGZ01 (sample SAMEA2582025, study PRJEB24529) | metagenome | biome: Human gut stool | place: China | collected 2011
TGTTTTGCCAATTATTAATGCTGTTCATAGACATCCTGCGTTGACAACTTTGCATTCCTCATTTTGCAATGTTACAGATGATTTAAACCTCAAAATCATTGAATGTTTCGGACATGAATTAGATATTGATACTTACTATTTGTAAGAAACAGAAAATTTCTGTACTACGAAGAGTAATGTGGAGGTTTACAATGTTGATAAGAAAAGCAACAATGAATGATATTGAAACACTAAGAGCAATGTATTTAGAATTGGAACAAGATGCCGTCAAATATCAACCGGAACATTTTGTGATTGGATATAGAGATAATGACTTTTTTGAAAAAATCTTCAATAGTTAGAATCAAGATATTTTAGTTGCAGAAACGGATTCTAAAGTGGTGGGATTTTCTCATGTCATGATACTTAAACAGAAAAACGTAGCACGTTTAAAACCATAGGCATTAGTATATATTCAGGATTTAGACGTGATAGCAGAGATGCGTAGCCTAGGAATAGGCTCACTATTAATGAAAGCAAGCAAAGAATATGGAATTGCTAACGGGGCTGAATTTATCAGAACACAGGTGTTCCCGCAAAATGTAAGTGGCATGAAGTTTTATGCACAAAATGGTTTTATTGAGATGATGAGGACTATAGAATGTCAACTCGCCCCCAAAAATTCAGACAGAGACAATTGAAATATTGAAGTTAGGAGGAGTCATAGTGAAGCTCATTTTTGTTCGGCATGGAAAAGATGACAACAGGTATCGTGGTGGATGGAGCAATTTGGACTTAATTCCAGAAGGAATGGAGCAAGCAAAACAACTTGCACAATACCTCAAAGATAATAACCAAGATTATTTGATTACACATATTATATCAAGTGACTTGCCCAGAACAATGTCTACGGCACACTTCATATCCTCTGAATTGGGCTTGCCAATTCAAAAAGAATTTCGGATAAGAGAAATTGACAATGGTGATTTAGCAGGAATGTTAAATGATACTGCACTTGAAAAATTCGAATTTTTTCAGCATTGAGAATTGCCAATATCGTTTTACATCAATTTGTCAGACACTGTCTGACAAATTGGGAAAGGAATATAATGAACGAAATTGTAAATACTAATTATATGAATGAAATCGCAGACAATATTGTAAAATTAGTCCAGAACGCCAAGGCACAATTAGCAACCTCTGTCAATTCTATAATGACCGAAACCTACTGGAACATCGGAAAATATATTGTAGAGATTGAACAAGATGGAAAAGCAACGGCAATATATGGATCTAAGCTCTTAACCAACTTATCCCATGAGCTGACACTCAGAATGGGAAAAGGTTATAGCCGCCCTAATCTGAATAACATGAGAAAGTTTTATCTCCGATATCCAAATTGTCAGACCGTGTCTGACAATTTGAGCTGGTCACACATATGTGAATTGATTACCATTGATGATGATTTGGAACGACAGTTTTATGAAAACGAGTGTATAAAGGAAAAATGGGATGTTAGAACTTTAAGACGAGAAAAAGATGCAGCTCTATTTCTCCGACTGGATTCAAGCAAAGATAAAGAAGGCATTCTAGCGCTTGCTCAAAACGGTATCACATACCAAACACCGGAGGATGTTATCAAAAGTACTTATACTCTGGATTTTCTAAATATTCCGCAGATGGCTATGTACAGCGAATCTGAGCTTGAGCAAAAAATCATTGACAATCTGCAACAATTTCTGATGGAACTTGGCAAGGGATTTACCTTTGTCGGCAGACAATATCCAATGATAATAAGCAATGTCACATATCATTGCGATTTGGTATTTTATCACAGAATCTTAAAGTGCTTCGTGCTGATAGACCTTAAAACAAATGCCGTGAAGCACCGTGATATCGGTCAAATGAATATGTACATGGGATACATTGCTACGGAAGAAAATATGCCGGATGATAACCCGCCGATTGGTATTATTCTCAGCAAAGAAAAAGATGAACTGCTTGTAGAATATGCCACATATGGTATGGATAGCAACTTATTTGTGTCAAAATATGAATTATATTTACCAAACAGGGAGGAATTAAAGCGTTTAGTTGACCGAATCATCGAAGAAGATATTCAGCAAGGTTAATCAGCATTTTATATACCCTCTATCTACTAATAAAAGAGCTTAGCTTCTGTGATTAACACTGACACAGGACCCAAGCTCTTTCATGAACGCAGTCCGCATCCCCCTTACCCACCGCTTAGTGCTCTACACACTTGAAGCGGGGGATTGCTTATTCTGCGTTCAAACACTTTTTTAAGCTGATATGTACTCATCACAAAAAAACAAGGCATAAACCTATATTTTATAGATTCATGCCCTGTCGGAAATAACACTTATATTTGTTTAACCGCCCTATATACCATAAACGCCTCATAAGGTCTCAGCTCGCTTCCAAGTTCACCATCATAATTGTGTACGAGAAGCTCTCCGTCATGCCACTTACAAGCTTCCGGCAATGACAGCTCTTCATCAGTGAAGTTGACGCACACAAGCAGCTCGCTGTCCTCATTCTTTCTCACATAGGCAAATATCTTCTCATCCTCCGGGAGCAGGAGTGTGAAACTGCCGTCAAGAAATACCTGATATTCTTTTCTGAGCGAGATAAGCTTCTGGTAATAATAAAATACCGAATTCTTGTCCTCAAGTGCATTCTCGGCATTTATCACTGTGTAGTTAGGATTGAGTGCAAACCACGGTGTGCCGTCAGTAAATCCGGCGTTCCTTCCATCGTTCCACTGCATAGGAGTTCTCGCATTGTCACGGCTTCTTGCATATATAGACTTCATGACAGCTTCCTTTGGATAGCCTGCGGCAATTCGCTCCTTGTAGACATTGAGTGTCTCAATATCCTCGTAGTCACTTATGTCAGGAAACTGCACATTGGTCATGCCAAGCTCCTCGCCCTGATATATATACGGTGTTCCCTGCATTCCGTGAAGCATGGTTGCAAGCATCTTTGCTGATTCAACCCTGTATTTTCCGTCATTTCCCCAGCGTGATACAATTCTTGGAAGGTCATGGTTATCGAGAAAAAGACTGTTCCAGCCCTTATCAAACAAAGTATTCTGCCATTTTTCATAGCACCTTTTGAGTGCCGGAAGCGACAATGGTATCATGTCCCATTTGTCCTTACCCGGCTCCTGGTCTAACATGATGTGCTCGAACTGAAAAACCATCGAGACCTCACTTCCATCCGGGTTGCTGTAAAGCTTGGCGGTCTCAGGCGTAGCACTCCAAGCCTCACCGACGGTCAGGAGATTGCCTTTGCTAAGGGTGTTGGCTGTCATCTCCCTGATGTACTCATGAAGCCTTGTTCCATTGCTCGTTATCTTTCTGTCCGGCTCCTTGGCAATCAAATCTATGACATCAAAACGGAAGCCGCCAACGCCCTTGTCCATCCACCAGAGTATCATATCATACAATTCTTTTCTGAGCTTCGGGTTATCCCAGTTAAGGTCAGGCTGCTTTACCGAAAACTGGTGCAGATAGTACTGCCCAAGCTGTGGTACCCATTCCCACGCCGAACCGCCAAATGCCGATGTCATATCATTCGGAGGAACCCCTTCCTTGCCATCACGCCACACATAATAGTCATGATACGGATTGTCCTTGCCTTTCTTCGCCTCAACAAACCACCTGTGCTCATCTGAGGAATGATTGAGCACCATATCCATTATAATCTTTATATTACGCTTTCCCGCCTCAGCAATCAGCTCCTCCATATCCGCAAGTGAGCCGAACATAGGGTCAATATCCTGATAGTCAGAAATATCATACCCATTGTCATCCTGCGGCGAGCGGTACACAGGAGAAAGCCATATTGCATCAATGCCAAGTGTCCTAAGATAGTCAAGCCTGCTTATGATTCCCTTGATATCTCCGATTCCATCGCCATTTGAGTCCTGAAAGCTCTTAGGATACACCTGATAAATTACCGCGTTCTTCCACCATTCCTTCTTTTCTGCCATCTAAATACCTCCCGATATTCATATAATCCCTATAACGCTTTGTAATATACTATACAATTTACTACCTGCACAATATACTGTCAAGAAATGTCGCAATTAATTCCTATTAATAACACTCTGTTCGTTACACACCATACAGTCTGCACGTCAGTATCCGACAAATATATCTGTCCCGATACACTCTGTTTTGAAAATCAGACTGCAATATTCTGTAACTGTTCAGAGCCCACCTCGAAAATGCTACGCATCTCCTCGGTGTGGCATATCCGCCAAATAGATTTTCATATAATAGTGCTCATCTGTGCAAGCACAACTCACGCCTTTACATAAAAATCCATTTGGCTCTAAACAGTTACATATTCTTAATTCTCTCAAGCGCCTCAACGGTATTCTCATAAGAGCCGAATGCCGTCAGTCTGAAATATCCTTCACCGCTCGGTCCGAAGCCTGAACCCGGTGTACCGACGATGTTGACATTCTCAAGAAGATAATCAAAGAAATCCCATGAGCTCATGTTATCAGGCGTCTTAAGCCAGATATAAGGTGCATTCACGCCGCCGAATACCGTGTAGCCTGCTGCTGCAAGACCGTCCTTTATGGTCTTGGCGTTCTTCATATAGTAGGCAACCTGCTCCTTTAATTCTGCCTTGCCCTCTGCCGAGTACACTGCTTCTCCTGCTCTCTGCACGATATAAGGAGCTCCGTTGTACTTTGTTCCATGTCTTCTTGCCCACAGGGAATGAAGCATCACGTCACCGCACTTGATGTCCTTAGGGATAACGGTAAATCCAAGACGTACTCCCGTAAATCCTGCATTCTTTGAAAAGCTTCTAAGCTCTATCGCACAGTTTCTTGCGCCCTCGCATTCATAGATTGTATGAGGAACATCATTCTCGGAAATATATGCCTCGTAAGCCGCATCGTAAATAATAAGCGCACCGACCTTGTTGGCGTAGTCGACCCATACCTGAAGCTGTGCCTTGGTAAGCGTAGTTCCCGTAGGATTGTTAGGATAACACAGATATATGACATCAGGTGTCTCCTTAGGAAGCTCCGGCACAAAATTATTTTCCGCATTGCAAGGCATGTAAATCACGTCGCTCCATGTCTGTGCTGCGGCATCATAGGTGCCTGTCCTTCCTGCCATGACATTAGAGTCAACATATACCGGGTATACAGGGTCACACACCGCAATCCTGTTATCAAGGCTCAATATCTCCTGAATGTTGGCACTGTCGCTCTTTGCACCGTCACTTACAAATATCTCGTCGGCAGCTATCTCACAACCCCTCGCCTTGTAATCATTTTCCGCAATCGCATTTCTTAAGAACTCATATCCTAAATCCGGAGCATAGCCTCTGAAGGTCTTAGCGTCAGCCATCTCGTCAACCGCTCCGTGAAGTGCTTTTATAATGGCAGGTGCAAGCGGCTGTGTGACATCGCCTATACCGAGGCGGATTATTTTTTTATCCGGATGCGCCTCGCTGTATGCCTTTACCTTCTTTCCGACTGTTGAAAAAAGATAGCTTCCCGGTAACTTAAGATAATTGTCATTGAGCTTAAACATGTTGTGTCCTCCTAAAATTATTTGTAATTTTTTACCTCATTATGTGATGAATATTTTTTATGATGTTGGGCAAACATGTGCTATAAACTTAGCGTGTATAACGTATTATATTTATGCATATCACGACTTTTTGTAGAAGCTTAGATGTTCTTAGAACTCTGCTAAGTCCCTAGCCAAAAGCAGCACGGAGGCTGCTTTAGAAGCAATGCATACAGGGATGTATGCCGGCTTCGGTGGCGAACGTATAGAACACCTTTATCAGAGTTCTTAGAACATCTTGCTTCGGACAACGGAGCTGATATGCATAAATATAATACGTTATACACTCGTATATTTTGACCTCAACATCTTTTTATAAAATTATAAAAGACTTATAAGCGGATAATCCCCGGTAAATACCGTCACTGCAGGGCCCGTCATATATACCATATTGTCCTTATCATCCCACTCGATGAATAAATCTCCGCCGAGAAGATGCACCGTAACCCTTCTGTCGCACAGACCGTTTAACATGGTTGCAACAGCGGACGCACACGCTCCCGTTCCGCACGCAAGCGTCTCACCGGTTCCTCTCTCCCACACGCGCATATAGATGTTCTTCCTATCCGCAACACGTATAAACTCCGTGTTAGTGCGCTCCGGAAATACAGGATTGCTCTCAAAGAGCGGTCCTATTTTCTCTATATCTATTGTCTTTTCATCGTCGACATATGTTATTACATGCGGATTTCCCATGGAAACACAGCTCACCCTGTACTCTTTTCCGTCGACGGTGAGCGGAGCGTCAAGGACGACCGGAACCTTATCGGGAACCGGTTTTTCATATCCCTCATGCAGCGGTGCCGCAAGGTCACTTCCGTCAGCCTCTATCTTTCTTGTCGCTTCAAGCGTTGTCGGGATAAGTGCCGGCTCAAAAATAGGAGCACCCATGTTCACACGTACCTCTCCCACCTGTCCGCCCAGCAATCTGAGATTAAGATACTTAATTCCCGCCGCTGTCTCAATCGACACATCAAGCTTGTCCGTGAGCCCGAAATCGTACACATATTTTCCCACACAGCGGATTCCGTTTCCGCACATTGCACTTCTTGAGCCGTCAGCATTATACATTTCCATATAGAAATCTGCCACCTTGGAAGGCTTAATAAGAATAAGTCCGTCTGAGCCGATTCCAAAATGTCTGTCGCTTACTGCCTTTGCTATATCGGACGGTGTCGCAAGCTCCTCCTTAGTACAGTCTACATATACATAATCATTTCCAAGTCCCTGCATTTTTGTAAATTTCACAGCAATCTCCAATCTGCGGATTTATCATCCGCACCCTATATTTTTATCTTATATGGTTCCAAAAACAAATTGGCACAACACACCGTCTTATCACACAGAGCCTCATGCTTTCCCATAAATCACACATACAGGCTCAGCACCATCTGTGCCGACTCGACAAGCTTACTTCCACTGTCCATCGCACATTTCTGGATATATTTATGTGCCTCGTCCTCCGTCATGTGATTTCTCTCCATCAGAACCGCCTTTGCCTCATCTATAAGCTTGCGTTCCTCCGTATTTCTTACAGCCGGCTGGCTTCTCTGTCTCCTTCTGCGCCTATACTGTGCCTCAAACATCATGTGTATGGTATTCACAAAATCCACCATCTTTACAGGCATAGATATGCTCACAATGTCACTTGGACACTGGGACAGCACCCTTTCAGAGGCAAGCAAAAGAAGGTCGAACTGTGGCGGAAGGCTCTCCTTGAGCTCAAGATACAGCATATCAGGCAGTCTATACCCAGATATGACAATTCCTCCGCTCAGCGAATGTGCATGCTCAAGCGCAAATGCACCTGTTGTGCATACAACATCCACATGAAATCCGTTCTTTGCCAGAAGTCCTTTAAGTCCTTTGCCGTCCTCAATTTTCGGAAACACTACTATAATGTTTTCCATATAATCCATTACCTCGACATCAATATTTATAAAGGTACTGCTTTATTTCCCAGTCCGTAAGCTGCGTGGAATAGTCCTTCCACTCCTTTTTTATATTGTCAAGATATACCCTTGTTATATGTGATCCAAGTGTCTGCTTAAGATAATCATCGTTAGCAAGCTCAATTCCGGCCTCCATAAGATTCTCCGGGAGATTGTCTATACCGGCTTCAAGCCTCTCACTGTCTGTCATATCATAGATATTCCTGTTGACTGCCTGTGGAATATGCAGCCTTCTTCTTATTCCGTCAAGTCCTGCCGACAGACATACTGCAAGAACAAGATAAGGGTTAGCTGTAGGATCCGGACTCCTTAGCTCAGCTCTTGTCCCCTCACCCTTAGACGCAGGGATGCGTATAAGCGGACTTCTGTTGGTTGCTGACCATGCAATGTATACAGGTGCTTCATACCCCGGAACAAGTCTTTTATATGAATTGATAAGAGGATTCGCGATGGCTGTTATGCCCTTCACATGCTCTAATATGCCGGCTATGAACTGATATGCCGTCTCACTCAGTCCAAGCTTATCCTTCGGGTCACAGAACACATTCTTTCCATCCTTTGAGAGTGACATATTAATGTGCATTCCCGAGCCGTTCATGCCGTACTTAGGCTTCGGCATAAAGGTCGCATACATTCCGTGTCTCTTTGCGATCGTCTTTACAACAAGCTTGAAGGTCATTATATCGTCCGCCACCTTAAGCCCCTCATCATATTTGAAATCTATCTCATGCTGTGCAGGAGCCGCCTCATGGTGCGACGCCTCTATCACAAAGCCCATATCCTCAAGTGTCAACACCATGTCTCGTCTTGCATTCTCACCGTAATCGTTAGGTCCAAGGTCAAAATATCCCGCCTGCTCATCAGAGTCGGTTGTAGGCCTGCCCGATTCATCCGATGCAAAAAGGAAAAATTCACATTCCGGTCCGACGTTGAAGGTATAGCCCATATCGGCTGCTTCCTTCAATACTCTCTTTAATATATATCTTGGATCACCCTCAAAAGGTGTACCATCCGGCTTACAAACGTCACATATAAGTCTCGCCACCTTACCCTGCTGTGGTCTCCAGGGAAAAATCGTAAAGCTGTCAAGATCCGGATACAGATACATATCCGACTCCTCTATACGGACAAAGCCATCTATGGAAGCTCCGTCAAACATAATCTTATTATCCAGTGCTCTTTTCAACTGGCTTGATGTGATTGCAACATTCTTTAAAATGCCAAATGCATCTGTGAACTGCAGACGCACGAACTCAACATCCTCCTCAGCTACAATTCTCAATATATCTTCTTTGCTGTATCTGCTCATATCTGTACCTCCGTTGCACAATAATACGGTGCATATATTAGTTCATTATATCAAACGTATCTTTTATTTTCAATATTTTGTTGCTTTTGCACGATATCGCTTTACTATATCAAGTTATGCGTTGTATTTTTTATTTAATAATCAGATAATTGCAGAAAGAAACTAAATAAATTAAGTGTGAAGAGCACTAAGCGATGGGTAAGGGGGATGCGGATTGCGAATGTCCGCTTTACTAAATATGATTCTTATACACCCGTACCTGAAATTTTCATTGACTGAAATGCTGCCTTAATGTATAAAATAGTATATAACCCGGCTGTTATTTTTGAGCGGAAATATACAGCCAATTATATTTATAATATTTTCCATCCTTCCGCTCAGAAACGCAATTTTTATGCTAACTAATTTTAATGGGAAGAAAAACCGGATGCACATTGGAAAGCTACAGGCATTTATCCTAAGCATGTGCCTGGTTACAGCCGGTATTTTCGGACTCACCGGATGCTCTGATGCCTCCACAAATGTCAACAATACAATCTATCTTGAGACAACAAAACAGACCGCAGGCTCAGATGACACAGCCACATTGCCTGCCGATAATGAAAGCGAATCCGGCAATCCGTCAGACAGCACAGGCGGACCTGAAAACGCCGGGACATCTTCGGACAGCACAACCGCCGAAGCTTCGACCGAGGTCACTGCCACCGTCGCTCCCGTAAGTGTCAACCTCATAGCAGTGGGTGACATGCTCCTTCACGGCGGCATACATAACAGCTCATTACAGCCCGACGGAAGCTACAATTACGCGCATGTATTTGAGCACACGAAGGACAGAATCGCTGCGGCTGATATCGCAGTTGCCAATCAGGAGGTGATTCTTGGAGGCGTGGAACTCGGCGTGAGCAGCTACCCTACCTTCAATTCACCGCAGGCCTTCGGCGATGCGCTGGTCGACACAGGCTTTGACGTGATTCTGCATGCCACCAATCACACGATGGATAAGGACACTGTCGGAGTGCTGAACACAATACACTTCTGGAAGGAAAAGCACCCGGACACTACCTTTCTCGGAATAAATGAGAATGAGGATGAGCGCGATACAATAAGAATAGTTGAGAAGGACGGCATAAAAATCGCCATGCTAAACTACACCTATGGACTCAATGGCTTCTCACTCCCTGCTGATAAGCCTTATCTTGTGAACCTTATGGACGATGCTCACAAGACTGAGATAGCACAGGACATGAAAAATGCCCGCGAACAGGCTGACTTTGTCATCGTGTATCCTCACTGGGGCACCGAGTACATGCTTGAAGCCACCGATGAGCAGAAGCAGTGGGCACAGTTTTTCGCCGACAACGGTGCAGACCTTATCATCGGAACACATCCTCATGTTGTCGAACCTGTTGAATGGATAACCGCCGCCAATGGCAGACAGACGCTTGTGTACTACTCTCTCGGCAACTACATATCGATACAGTACTACAACTATTCAATGCTCGGAGGCTTCGCTGAGGTCACAATCACAAAGGACTCGACCGGCACTTACATATCCGACTATGATATGGATTTTCTCGTGACACATTACACGGCAGGACGCACGGAAATGACAACCTATTTTCTTAGCGACTACACGGATGAGCTTGCCAGCCGCCACGCAATTCTCACGGAGCCTTATGCCGGGCAGTACGCCGAAGGCTACAGAAATGTCAACCAGTGGTATCCTTTCACTGTTGAGGGGCTGTGGAACCTTGCAAGACAGATATGCCCGCAGTTTGTGAAGTAGATATAATTTTAACAGGCTTCTTGCAAATATTCAGCCAATTTGTTATTCTTAGAGAGTAAGTTTTATACAATTATAATGTTATCGTAATACAAATAATTAATTTGGGAGGTACTTATGTTATCACAGGATTTAATAAAAGCGGCTTTACAAAAAGCCCTCTCCACAGGTGCCGACTATGCCGAGGTCTTTGCAGAGCATACAGACAGCAAGACAATAAGCATGGTCTCATCCAAGGTGGATAAGATTGAGGACGCCGTGATAAGCGGTGTCGGAATAAGAATATTCAAGGGATTAAGATGTGTGTCGGGAAGTACCTCTTCCCTGCTTCCGGAGGCGGTATTAGCCTGTGCTGAAAGAGTTGCAGGTGTACTTAATGATACCCCTATAATTTCCAATGTAAATCTCACCGAAAGAATATTCGGAGATATCCACCCTATCAAGGTTGTGCCGGTGTCCGTTGCCAACTCCACCAAGATTGATTATCTCAGGGAGGCATACAATGCCGCAAAGGAGTATAACGAGGGAATTTCCCAGGTTACAGGCTCCTTCCTCGATGTCGACCACAAGATTCTCATAGCCAACAGCGAAGGACTTTTTGCTCAGGACAGACAGATTCGTTCAAGAATAAGAATACAGGCTGTTGCAAGCAAGGCAGGCGAAAACCAGACCGGCTCCAGCAGTCCGGGAGGAAGGGTCGGAATGGAGCTTTTTGACCTCTGCAATCCTAAGGAGGTCGGCATAGAGGCAGCACGCGAAGCCATGGTTATGATAAATGCAGGTTACATAAATGCCGGAAATATGCCTGTTGCCATTGAAAACGGCTTCGGCGGAGTTATCTTCCACGAGGCATGCGGCCACTCCCTTGAGGCATCGAGTGTCGCCTACGGCAATTCGCAGTTTGCAGGAAAGCTCGGAACACAGATTGCCTCTGCTAAGGTGACAGCCATCGACGACGGCACAATTCCAAACGCATGGGGCTCCATAAATATTGATGATGAGGGCACACCTTCAAGGAGAAACGTCCTCATCGAGAACGGTGTATTAAAGTCCTACATGATAGATAAATTCAACGGCAGACGTATGGGAATGGAGTCGACAGGAAACAGCCGCCGACAGAGCTATGCCTTCACACCTACCTCGAGAATGACCAACACCTACATTGCTCCGGGCAATGACAGCGACGAGGATATCATAAGCTCCATCGAATATGGTCTGTATGCTGCCAAGATGGGCGGTGGCTCGGTAAATCCTGTGACAGGACAGTTCAACTTCGCCGTCAGTGAGGGCTATGTCATCAGAAACGGTAAAATCTGTGAGCCTGTAAGAGGTGCAAGTCTCATCGGAAAAGGCTCAGATATCATTATGAATATAGACATGGTTGGCAGAAACCTTCTCCACGGTCAAGGTATGTGCGGTTCGTCCTCAGGAAGCATTCCTACCAATGTCGGACAGCCGTTAATCAGGGTATCATCTATAACCGTCGGTGGACGTTAAGAGATTAGTGTCGCCGTAGGGCGGCGGAATGGAGATTAGAATGAACTATCAGGAATTTAAGAATGCGGTCTTAGCCGCAGCCAAGGACAATAATCTTAAGGATTATGAGCTCTACTATACAGAATCCTCCGGTACAAGCGTTGAAGCTTACCAGAGTGAAATCAACACCTTCACCTCGGAAAGTTCTCTGGGTGTATGTTTTAAATGTATCATAAATGGTAAAACAGGTTATGCCTCTACTGAGAATCTAACAGCCGATGATGCTCTTTCACTTATAAAGCGCGCCACGGAAAATGCTCTCTCCATTGAGAGCGATGAACCATCGTTCATACATAAGGCAGGTGACAATTATCTGTCCTATGAAGCACCTGCAGACTTAGAACCAGGTTCATCTGAGCTTGCAGATTTCACACTCAGGCTTCAGTCCGAGGTATATAAGGCTGATAAGCGCGTTGTGGACGGAACGATGTCCGCCTCAGGTTATGAAAGCAGCAGGTACGCCCTGTGCAATTCAAATGGTCTCGACCTTGAGGACACAGCCGCCTTCTCATACAGCTATGCAGCTGCGCTTGTATCCGATGGTGAGAACAAATATGACGGCGACGGCATCGCCTCAGGCAGTCTTGAAGGCTTCGATGCTGCAAAAATAGCGACAGAGGCAGTTGACGATGCAGTATCCACAATCGGCTACACCTCCGTCCCGAGCGGAAAGTACACTGTCGTATTCTCGAGCAAGGTTATGGCAGCACTGCTCTCAACCTACTCATCCGTATTCTGTGCAGATACCGCACAGAAGGGCTTATCTCTCTTAGCAGGAAAAGAAAACACCAAGGTAGCCGCAGACCTTCTGACCTTGACCGACGACCCTCTCTACAAGGATGCTCTCGTCAAGAGAACCTTCGACGCTGAGGGTGCTGCAACCTACCCTAAGAACGTGATTGAGAACGGTAAACTCACAACACTTTTATACAATCTCGCAACAGCCGCAAAGGCAGGTGTAAAGACCACCGGAAACGCTTCAAAGGCTTCCTACGCTTCACCTGTATCCATCCACCCTTACAGCTTCTACATCAATCCTGTAAAGGGCTCCCTTGAGGATCTGCTCGTTGCCGCAGGTGATGGCATATATGTGACCTCCGTTGAAGGACTGCACGCAGGCGCCAACGCCATAACAGGTGATTTCTCACTCTCCTCGGGTGGCTTCAGGATTGAAAACGGCAAAAAAGGCAGGCCGGTAAAGGGCTTCACAATATCAGGCAACTTCTTCTCACTCTTAAAGGATATATCCTTAATCGGTGAGGATTTAAAGTTCAATCCTTTCGCACTCGGTGCATCTCGCTGCGGCTCACCGTCGGTTCTTGTTAAGGGAATAACCATCGCAGGCAAATAAGCAGCAACTTATTTTAAATACAGTATAATACAAAACACAAAAAGAGCCGGCAATGTACACACATGCATTTCCGGCTCTATAAAATAAACAAACCTTGTTAGTGATATCATTTCACCCAATGAATCTCGCATACACAAACCGGCACGCCTCATCTTCCGAGTCAAATAACTCATTCGTTGTCTTGACACCTCTCTCTAAGTAATAAACAGACCATTTACTCCTTATTTTTTCCAAACACAAACATTCATCATTTCTTCCTTTTCCTGTAAGATTGTATTTATAATCAGGAACTCCGGCTTCTTTTAGCTTTTTTTTCTAAGGTCTCTCTGGTCATTTATGCTTTTCCTCCAAATGTATTACACTTCCTCAATAACGCAGGTATGTCTCTTACTGCCCTTCCCGTCTGCATCGTAATTAATTCCCACTAACAATATTCTGTCACTGTAGCCCGTCAATGCTCCATGGTAGCGTTTTTCCTTAATCTGCTTTATCGCAGTGTCTGCCGACCTGTTGTATTTTAATTCCACCACCATGGCAGGTCTGCTTCCGGCATTGGCTCTCGGAATAAATACAAAATCAGCAAAGCCCTTACCTGACGGCATCTCTCGGACAATATTGTAGTATGCCGGCGCTGTAAAATACGCCATAGTGAGAACACAGCTAAGTGAGTTCTCATCATTATACTTTAATACGGACGTATAGGTATCATGGGCGAGCTCAATAAGCTCAGCAACTCTTTCTTCATTTTTCTCTATAGTCTCGTCTAATAGTTCATCACATATAGAAATTGCTTTTGCAATCTCCTTCCATTCTCCTGTCTGAAGTGCTGATTCAAATGCCGTCGCCACCTCATAATTTGGAACAAATGCTTTCTTAATGTCAGCATCATATCCAAGATAGCCAAGATGAATAAGAGCTGTCAAAGCATCATCTTTAGATGCAATAGTTAAAAAATCATTTTTAAAGCTGTTAGTATTCACGCGTACCTTTTCTCCTGACAGCATTTTCATGACATCATCCTTAAGTCCTGCATAATTCATTGTAATGAATGTATTGATAGAGGAAAATGAAGATGTATTCTTCCAATATGAATCAAATCTATGCCTATCCATAGCCATAGACACTGAATTAGGATTATACATATGCACTCCATCTATCAAATATCCATTGTACCATACCTTAGCAGAATCAAAATCCATATCATACTGTCTGCACAAATCCTTGACTTCCTCCTCTGTAAATCCATAAAACTCCGTAATCGGATAGGAAGCTATCATCGTATATTCCCTAAAGTTATTAAGTGCCGACTCATCCTTTACCTTTTTGATAGGCAGTATTCCCGTGATATATGCCAATGCCAGAAAAGATTTCGACTCCTCTGATTTAAATAATGAATGTAAAAACTGTAAATACTTATGAACCAGTTCCTCGTCACCACTGTTTCTGATTATACAGTCCCATTCATCTATGATAATTACAAATGGAATCCCCGTTTTTTGATATATCTGCATCAGATTATAGCCGAAGCTGTCCTCATAATTGAGTTCGTCCCCAAATACAACCCTAAAATCTTTATATACATACTCGACAATCTTTTCAACAATATTGTCCTTGTAAGAATCCCAAAACGAAGCAACATCCAAGTGTATTACATTATACTTATTCATATGCTTCTTATAATCTGCATCTGCGGCAAGCTTGGTATCTTCAAAAAGCTTGGTAGAATCGCATCCCCTGCTGTAATAAGCATCAATCATTCCTGCAGCATGTGATTTACCGAAGCGTCTCGCGTGGCTCAGAGTAATGCACTTGTCCTCTGTATATAACCTCTTATTGAGAAATTCCAATAACCTCGTCTTATCCACATAAATCATGCTGTTTCTGGCTTGTACAAAACTCATGTTGCCCGGATTAAAATATATGCCCATTTATAATTCGCCCCTTTCCATTCTGCAGAAACTCCCAACATATTCTATCAACATCTATTATATGTTATCCAACAATAAAATACAAGCTGTTGGGACAGGGGTCAGGTACGTGTCCCAACGCCACCGTCTGGGACACGTACCTGACCCCTGTCCCACACTTCTGTTATTCGTCCGCAATCTGTTTTCCTGTGTGGTCAATATGATATTTGCCTGTATGTATAAGCTGAGCTACCGTGACAAAGCTGTAGCCCTGCTCCTTCAGGTTCGTTATAACGCTGTCCAGTGCGTCCGCAGTATACTTAGCACCATTGTGCATGAGTATTATCGCACCGCTATCCAGATTCTTGTGTTGAGTGACGGTCTTTATGATTGAATCGACACCATAATCCTTCCAGTCAAGACTATCCACGCTCCACTGTATCGTATAGTATCCAAGGCTTTCCGCAGTCCTCACTACCGCGTCATTGTAATCGCCATAAGGAGGGCGGAACAGGCACATCTCATAGCCTGTAAGTGCCTTGACCCTGTCATGAACCTTCATAAGCTCCTGCTTTTTCTGTTCATCTGAAAGCTTTGTCATAAACTTATGATTCTCGCTGTGATTGCCAAATGCATGCCCGGCATCTATAATTTTCTTAACATCCTCCGGGTAAGTCTCAACCCAGCCGCCTGTGGCAAAGAAGGTCACCTTCACATTATGCTTTTCCAGAATGTCAAGTATCTGCTGCGTGTCCTCATTCCCCCAGGCGGCATCAAATGTAAGTGCAACCACCTTGTCTTTCCTGTCGACACAGTATATCGGAAGCTCCTTAGAAGCCGCCATCGCATTCTGTGACGCTGTCACAACAGCCCTTGGTCCTGCATACGCAATACCTGCAAGCAGCAGAAGCATGAGCCCCGCCACCACGGTTTTCTTATTTCTCCTGACAGCCGGACGCACCCTTTTTAATGTGTCTCCAACTTCCGTCCTTAAGTCACCCAGATTAGTTTTTCCCTTTATAAACATAAAAACCCCCGGTATATATTCCTACTAAAATATATACCAAGGGGCTGTACAAAATTCGTTATACATTTTTATATTCATTAATATGTCAAAACATGCCGCTATAAACTTAGCTGTGTATAACGTATTATATTTATGCATATCACGACTTTTGGGAGAAGCTTAGATGTTCTTAGAACTCTGTTCACACCCTAGCCAGAACCGGCACGGATGCCGGTTCAGAAGCAATGCATACAAGGATGTATGCCTGCTTCGGTGGCGAACATATAGAACACTTTATCAGAGTTCTTAGAACATCTTGCTTCGGACAATGGAGCTGATATACATAAATATAATACGTTATACACCCATAGAGTAAATTGGCATGTTTTGACATCTGAATCTATATTAAAGATTCTCAGTTGACCTCCTCCACGAAGCTCACTCCCTCAACCATCTCAAGCTGCTCTATAACCTCGGAGTGCTGGACAAAATGCACAAGCTTGACCACGAGAAGCACACCCACATGATTATCCGACATGCGCGCCTTTCCTGTCTCAAACTCCGTCACGTTTATGTCAAGCTGTCTCAGCTTCTCGAGAAGCTTCCCGACATAAGAGACATCCGCAAGCTCCACATATAATCCAATAACTCTCGCATTTGTCTCCATTCTCGTCTCAAAACGGTGCAGTACCGTGTTAATCACATAGCACATTACTGTCGCTATTATTCCTCCTGAGTAAAAGCCTGTTCCGAATGCAAGTCCAATGCACGCCACAACCCACAGTCCTGCCGCAGTGGTGAGTCCTCTTATCTTCTGAAGTCCTGTAACCATGATTGTCCCTGCACCCAGAAAACCTATACCGCTTATGACCTGTGAAGCCATCCTCGAGGCATCTATGCCTGTATAATGTTCAGCCATATACTGATTAGTTATCATGGCAAGCGCTGAGCCGACACATACAAGCATGTGTGTCCTGAAGCCCGCAGGGCGCTTTTTCTTGCCTCTTTCCAAGCCCAAAAGACCTCCGCACACAAGTGCAAGCAGCAGTCTCAAGCCTGTTGAGACAATATTAATATTCTGTAAAAATTCATGCTGCATTACAATACCACCTGTTTAATTTCCTATAGCTGTTCCAACACCATTTTTCATTCTTCCGTATACAGTACCATCACATACCACACAATTACGTCCATTCTCCTTTGCAGTGTACATCGCATCAGAGGCACTGTCATACAGGCTCTTAAAGCTTGAACCCTTCTCCGGATATGTATACGCAACGCCTATGCTCACTGTCAGATACTTAGATACGCCGGTAAACTCCTGTTCAAGCTCAAGTCCGGCAATCGCGTTTCTGATTTTTAATGCGAGTGCAATAAGATTTTCCTTTTCGACACCTTCAACCATGACAAAAAAAGCTTCTCCTCCAACTCTTGCAACCGTATCCGTATCCCTGCGCGCACAGGAAGCTATCGCATCGGCAATTTCTTTAAGGCACTCATCACCCTGCGAATATCCAAAGGCATCATTATAATTGTTAAAAAAATCAATATCTATGAATATTCCGCCCGCAACTGAATGATTTCGTATACAAAACTGCCACATTACCCCGGCGATATTTATAAGTCCGCTTTTGTTGGTAAGCCCTGTGAGTGCATCCTCATTCGACAGGATGTTCCTCGTCTTATTTTCATTTTCAAGGCGAATATAGCTCCTGAATCTCTCCTGCGAATATCTTCCGGCAACAATCCCAAGTCCACCAACCACTGCTGCTTCTATAACTACTCTTATGCCTCCCTGTGAGACAAATACACAATATACAAATGTCGCCGTTGCCATAAGCAGCGTATATATATGCAGCTCGCTTCTTAACAGTACAGGTATGAATATTGAGTCCCCCACCAGGAGCACATACGCAATAATGCTGCCACTTACCTTATAATCAGCGATACATACAGGCATAAAAACAATAAGTGTCATTATAAAATACGCCCTATATGCTGCTGCCATCGCTTTCTGTGCATTTCTTAAAATATACATAAGTAATATTGCGCCGGCAAGCTGCAGCGTGAATGCCACTATAAGCATTGCTGTATACCAATATGGCAGTTCCTGTTCCTCTCCTGCCAGAAAATAATATATTACAAGCACTATCGAAACCGATATTGCAAAAATGATTCCTCTTTTACAATTAAGTCCTGCAAGCCTTCTCTCAAAATCTCTCTTTCCTGAGGACCTGCGTTTCCCTGGTGACATGTCCATAAACTAAATAGCCTCTTTTAATTTTTTTTATTCGCTAGCACTTTTAATATTACCTTCTCTTTTCCGGTAATACATATAATAAGTACAACAAAGGCAAGCATTGACACCACGGCTGATATTTTCCAAAATACAAAGCCCGTGAACCTGACAACAACATCACCGGAATATCCCGGCTTGACCTTCAATGCAAGCCGTCCTCCATCGTTATAGACCTCAAGCTTTTCCCCGGTCTGCTTATCAACTGCCGTGTAGCCCGCATAATATACAATTGAGAATTTGACATTGCTTTCCACACTGCCGTTATTCTTTATGCTGCATTCAATATAATTATTATGTCTGTAGTTCTGTGTATACTCTATATTATCGCCAGGCTGCACATACTGTGCCATAAATGTCTCCACAACCGAACCATAAGGAAGGTATTCAGCTCCTATTACTGTTGTGGTATCAAGCTCCTGTTCGCCATACACTCTGTACGGCTCATAGTGGTTCATAATATCACTCATAAGCACGGAACCCTGTATAACGCAGGCAAAAATCATTGCCCCCATAAAGTACTTGTACTCTTTACGTTTTTCATTCATATTGATAAGCGCAATGATACCGCACACGGCTAACATCACAGTTGCTATACTTAGGAATCTCCATGGGAGAGAAATCATGGATATAAGCTTTTCAAACAGTGAGTTCATGTTCTGAAGCTTATCCCATGGGAAAAGATTCGATGAAAACCAGAGTGATAGTGCCGCAAATGCAAGCGCAATCATGCCTGTATGCTTCTGCTTTTTATCCTTTACATAGCCGGATACAAGCACATATATGATTGCTACAGCACATACTACAAGTCCCAGACCTGTTGTCGAAGGCATCTCATCAGCAATTCCCATCTCGGTATTGACTGAAAGTCCATCATAAGTTGTAAATGGCTCAAAAAGCTGTCCAAGGAAGGCTCCATACTGCTGTATTCCGCTTGTAAAACGTGAGCCGTTGGTCACGATAAAACCTCCCAGCTTCATATAATGAAGAAATGGCAGAAGGAATCCAAGGTTTAAAATAACCGTATATATGACAATTTTTACCAGAACAACGAATGTCTTCTTATTGAATATCTTCTTTATCATAACCAGACAGAGTAAAATTGTGAACGCACCTGCCATCTCACATGTGAGAATATGCGTGTTGATTATTCCGCTGTAGCCTATTACAGGCATAATCCAGTTCTTAGAATAATCTTCGCTGTTGGTGTCCTCGGTAAATATCTTCCATAATCCGCACGCGATAAGCGGAAGAAATGTTATTGCCGAATACTCTCCGACCGAAGACCTTATATATATATCTATTATCCTGTACATGGAAGCCGTGTACAATGCTGAGCCTATGACAGCTGCACTTCTCTTTCCCGACATGATTTTGAAGCAGTAATACGAGATCAGGCATGTAGCCACATTGTTGAGGAATATATTAATATTATAGCTTTCTGTTATGTTAAAGCCACACAGACGCAGAAGTGCCGGTATATAGAGGAATATGTCACCATAGAACACCGACGTTGCATACCCGTTACCGCTGAGCCAGTTAGACTGTATCTTAATCGGGAAATCCCCTGAGCTCAGCCCCTCCTTAATTCCCTCAATCCTCAGAAGATGGAAAATCAAGTCATGTCCCTGCAAAATATAATCAAACATCAGTGGAATTGATGTAAATATTATTATTCCACTGAGCATAAAAAACGTCTGGATACTTTCCTGCTTTATCTTATTCTGCTTACGTTTGTCAAAGAAAACAATCAGCAGATTTACAATAACACTGAGTAAAATAACAGTCAGACCCGCTCTCAACACTCCTCCCGCTGTTTTCCGGACTGTGATACTCTCAACAGTGAGGCTTCCTTCTCCCATGAAATAGACACAGGCAAGGTAATCTTCCCTTCCCGACTTGACATACGCCTCCATCGATACCTCATTCCTGTCAACCGGAAGCCGGCACGAATTAGAATAGAGCTGTCCATTCATCGGTTCAATTGAGTTCATCACATTCGGATATGACAGCATAAGAAGATTATTGTATCCGTCTGTATTATATCTGACAGTTATCTTATAGCTGCCATAGTTCAGCTTGAGCGCCGGTGTCAGCGCAAAGTTATCCGCCCAGTGAATATTCTGGTCAACATATATACCATCATCGTGTACTTCACCGCATATCTGTGTAAGCTCATCAGCGGTATATGTCCTGTTAATTACAGGAAATGCCGTCATGCATACAGCACCCACAAGCAATGCAAGCTCAAGCAATATTACTATTATCCAATTCTTTTTCTTCATCTTTTTATCCTTTCAATACCTGAATATATTTCAAGCATATTTGCAGCGTTTTTTTCACTGTCGAAGAGTCTCATTGCATGACTATGTGCCATGTCGGTCATATCTTCCAGCTGCCGTCTGTTTTCCTCCTGCAGTCTGAATATCTCCATGACATAGTATGCAAGCATATAAGGTGCATCATGCTGATATGTGAAGCCTTCTGCTCCGTCTATAAGCATGTTTCCCACACCGCCGACTAAAGATGAAACGCACGGAACCCCAAGCATCATCGCCTCACCCAGCGAATTAGGCGAATTTTCTATGGAGGATGGTGACACAAAGACATTGCTCTTAAGATACATCCTCTTCATCTCATCTGCCTTAAGCGGCGGGAGAAATTCCACACACTCTGCAAGGCTGTACTTCTCTATAAGCTTAGCTAAATAGCGCTGATAGTTTTTCTGTTTCAGCCTGTTTTTTAATCCCGCATTGTTAAGGCTCACCCCGCCTGCAACCCTAAGTCTCACATCCGGGTAGAATTTTCTTATATCACTTAGTGCCTCCAGCATATAGTGAAGCCCTTTAATAGGATAATACCCCTGGGACACAAATATCGTGTGGCTGTCACATTCATCCATGTTCCAGCGGCTTCCGTCATAGAAGGACTTCCTCAATATCTCGCTGCAATAATGGTACCGTGCTTCAGGATTGATAAGGCGTGTGCATATATTATCCCAGTCAGTTCTTCCGATAATATGTCCTGCACCTCTTATCGTCTCCTTCTCCATGGCACCCCTTTTATAATATTTTTTCCTGTCAAAATAGAGGTTGTCAAGCTTAACCAAATCCCTGAAAGTAAAGCCGTACCTTATCTTTATAGGAAGGTCTGCCATATAATGTCTTGCATAGACGCTCGTAAGTCCCTGAATGGATACCACCGTTTTCTCCGGCTTATTGAACACCCGCACCATCGCCGCCGCATGTTCATATTCTGTTCCGGCTATATGGACAACATCAGGGTCAGCCTTTTCTATTATATATTTTAGTCTTTCTTCCAGCCTTTTATTATACTTGTAGGGCTTATCCTCTTCCTTATAAAAACCGTAAAAGGAATTGCCGTCAAGTTCACCCTCTATTGTCTCACTCCTGCTAAACTGCGGAAATGCCATGGCAAGCTCAAAATCCTGTTTTTTCTCCCTCACAAGAGCCATAAGTGAATTGTACAGTCCTTCTATCCACCCCTCCTTGACCTGGACCGGAAGCCCGGCGCGCTCACAAAGGGCAGGTATCGGGGCATTTATAAGCCATAATACCTTCATGTTAATTCCTCGTTTCTATCACATTATCTGAAATCGAACTTGCTGCTTGTATATGAGCTCCAGTCAATCGGCTCAATCATTGTAGGATTGTACAGCAAAAGCACAGTGTCCGGCTTGGATTCCTCAATATAACTCTTAATGCTTCCGGTGAAATCGGCAACATCTATAAGCTCCACCGTACCATACTGCTGTGCAAAATAAGGCGCAAAATTATTCCCGAAGGAATCTCTTAAAATAAGTATTTTCTTGTCCGGATTAGCCGCATTCTCATTCTCGATTATCGCAACATATCTTCTCCGGGTTATATAGGCACTGTAGGCATCCATCTCATAGTAATCCGTAATCTTTAGCTTGTCATAGTCGATAAACACCTCATCGAAGGTTCCCGTCACGTCAAGCTGCTTCTCCGGCATCACAAGGTGATATGTCATGCCATTATCCGGATACATAATCTCAAAATCCTCCGGTGAAGCCTTGCTCAAGGTAACTCTCCTTCCGTAGCTTCCAAGAAATGTCTTTTCGTATATCCTGCTCGTATAATTACTGATGTCAAAAAGTTCAGGCGTATACTCATATCCATACAGCTCAGACAGCTTCCCAGCCACGCGTCCGGAACCCCATATAGCCGCCCTCGCGTTCCAGTGGTGGTCCGTCTTGTAGAACATATCATAATGACTTATGCCATCCTCCTTCTCGCAGGCGCGAAGGTCAAGATAATCCACATTGTTTTTTTTGAGACTCTCAAGAAGCCTGTCCGCATTGTCATTGGTTGCATCCGTTATTCCAAGCGGAAGCTCCTTATCCACGGTATCAATAAGAAAAGGAACCATGACATACATAAGGTTGATATTCCTCTCTGCAAGGAAATCCCTGAAGCCCGTGACGCTGTCAGTTATCTCAGATATCACCGACTCATCCCTCTCCGGGCTTATGCAGGTCAGATAACCATTTCTGAGCGTAATTACCGCATCATAATCCTCCTCCTGCACCTTCCAGCCTATCAGGCTCTCATAGCCTGCTGCAAGCTCAGTCAGCTTCGTCTGCATCGGAAGTCCGTCCGTGGCATACCACTGTGCCTGTGACTCAGCCTTATTTATAAATGAGGTGTACCTCTCCATGAGGCTTTTATTTTTTACTGCATTTACATACTTATCCTCCTCAGCGAAAGGATACCTTTCTGCCCAGTCTATCGTTATCGAACCACTTCCGTCATCACCCACACTCACATCATTGTCACCTTCAAGAAAAAACGCAACCACCGGATTGTAAATTCCCATTTTTTCATATACAACATTCTTAATAACAATTCTCAAAATGATAAATATAAACATCAAAAACAATATTCCCATACAGCACATGGCGGTAATTCTGTATACCGCGTTGTCTTTTACGGACTGCCCGTCTGCTTTATCTTTATGTGATATTGGTTCTGCCTGATTTTTAACCACTTAATAAACCCTCCCTGCTAGAAATTCAGATAAATGAATGGATTATATGTTGCCTTTATACATATAAGAATTGAAGCAATAAACACAACAACCATACACACTGAGGCAAGTACATTTTTAAACATAGGCTTCTTTTCAAGTAATTCTCCCACCTTAGAAACAACAGGAAATGAAAAAATGACCGCAGCCACAAATATGACCGCTGAATTTTTCACACAGTCGATAAAGGTTGCATCAATGAAGCTCGTTGCCCCTGCCCCGAACATATTTCCGATGTATTGTCCTGCCGCGGTTATGCTGTCAGCCCTGAAAAGCACCCAGCCTAAAATGACGAAAAACATGGTATATATATGCATATACCAGCCATTTTTCTTATGAAAGCCTGTCAGCTTCTCGAACATAAGAAGAACAAAATACAGCAGTCCCCAGCATATAAAGGTCCAGTTGGCGCCATGCCATACACCGGTCAGGAACCACACGACAAATATATTCCATATATGCCTTCCCTTGCTCACCCTGTTTCCGCCAAGGGGTATATAGACATAGTCCCTGAACCAGGTGCTGAGTGTGATATGCCATCTTCTCCAGAACTCTGTTATGGACCTGGACACATACGGAAAATTGAAGTTTTCAAGGAAATGGAAGCCGAACATCCTTCCAAGCCCGATTGCCATATCCGAATATCCTGAAAAATCGAAGTAAATCTGCAAGGTATAAGCTATCGCGCCAAGCCATGCCATCGCAACGGACATACCTCCCTCTGTGGCAAATGCAATATCCGCGATTTTCCCGACATAATTGGAAATGAGAATCTTCTTGCCAAGTCCCACAACAAATCTTCCGAAGCCCTCGGCAAAATCCTTCCTGTTCTCAACCCTGTTAACTATCTCATCAGCAACCGTCTCATATCTTACAATAGGACCCGCGATGAGCTGCGGAAACATTGAGACATATAATCCCACATACAGAAGATTCTTCTGAACCTTGGCTGTGCCGTAATACACATCAAACACATAAGACATAAGCTGGAATGTAAAAAAAGATATTCCGATAGGAAGTGCAATATTTACAACAATGCTGTCATTGTGAAGCAGATAGCTTATATTTTTTGTTACAAATGTAAGGTACTTAAAGACGAACATAAGTCCAAGATTATACACTACGGACAGAATCATCCCAAGCTTCATCCCAAGCTTATTTCCCTTTTTTGCCATTCCATCAACCATAAGCCCGAATGCCCAGTTCACAATAATTGAAAGAATCATCAGGAAAACGAACACCGGCTCACCCCATCCGTAGAAGAAAAGGCTCGCCAGAAGAAGTACTATATTGCGGAAGCCCCTCTTTTTCACAAACGGGTTATAGTAAACCGCAATCACAACCGGCAAAAATAAAAATAGAAATACTGTTGAAGAAAAAACCATTTACACAATTCCTTTCACATCAGCGCAGCCACTCTGCGCAGTACTCTGAATCCACTATCAAGGCATGTGAACCCACTTTGTACGAAATTATAACCTATTTTCTTATATTTAGCAATAGAACACGTTTGTCAAATATTTTTTATAAAACATAAAATCCCCACTCTGCTACATAATCATGCATAACAAAAAACACATGCTGATGTAACAAAGCGGGGATAATTTCCGCTAGAACTCTAACTGATCAACAACCCTGTACTTGTGGTTTGTGTGAAGCAGGTGGTGTGACTCAGGTGACAATGGTTTGCCAAAGAACTCCTTGTATATTATGTGTATCTGCGGATTGCAATGGCTGAATCGTATCTGCTTGTTCTTGTCAAGCTTATATAATTCCTTCGCCCTGTCCGCCGCCATCTCCACTCCATCGTGGATTGGCTGTCCGCCACCGCCTACGCAGCCGCCCGGACATGCCATGACCTCGACAAAATCGTATGCCGCATCGCCACGCTTTACCGCCTCGAGAAGCTTTCTCGCGTTTCCAAGCCCATGCACCGTGGCTGTCTTGACTTCGACACCGCCAACATCAAAGGTCGCTTCCTTCCATGGTCCGTCCCCCAGACCGCGGACAACCCTAAAGGCATCAGGGTCAGGATTCTTTCCTGTCACAAGGTTATAAGCTGTACGAAGTGCCGCCTCCATAACGCCTCCGGTTGCTCCGAATATTACACCCGCTCCAGAATACTCTCCAAGAGGTGAGTCGAACTCCACCTCGTCAAGTGCCATAGGATATACGCTCTCCGCACGAATCATTCTCACAAGCTCCCTCGTTGTGATAACAATATCGACATCCTGACCATATCCCGCATCCGCCATCTGAGGAAGTGCAGCCTCCTCCTTTTTAGATACACAAGGCATAATTGATATAGAACATATCCTTGCAGGGTCGATATCAGCTTTCTTTGCAAAATAGCTCTTAGTAACCGCGCCGAACATCTGCTGAGGTGACTTTGCAGTCGAAAGATGGTCGACAAACTCAGGATACTGTGACTTGACAAAACGCACCCATCCCGGACAGCAGGACGTAAACATAGGGAACTTGTTGAGATTTCTCCTCTTGAGCTTCTCTACAAACTCTGTTCCCTCCTCCATTATGGTCAGATCGGCGGAGAAATTGGTGTCAAATACATAGTCAAAGCCCATGTGCTTCAATGTAGCAGCAAGTCTCTTCTCGGTTGCCTGCTCATTAGTCATCCCAAGCTGCTCACCCCATGCTGCACGAACCGATGGTGCCACCTGTACAACCGTGATTACATCAGGATTGTTGAGTGCGGCAAACACCTTATCCGTATCATCGCGCTCTCTCAGTGCTCCTACAGGGCAATGTGTAATGCACTGTCCGCATATCGCACAGTCTGCCGCCTCGATAGGGCGGTTTCCTGATACATTTACCGTAGTTCTGCTTCCGGTGTTGACAACATCCCATACACTGAGGCTCTGAACCTTGTCACATATCTGTATACAGCGCATGCACTTGATACACTTGGTATTGTCCCTTATAAGCGGAAAATCCATATTCCACGAGGTCTTTTCAAGCTCCTCGCGGAAAGGCACGTCTATAATTCCAAGGTTGTTCGAGATTGACTGAAGCGAACAGTTACCGCTTCTGACACAGGTTGCACAGTGCCCGTCATGCTGTGAGAGAATCAGCTGTACATTCATCTTTCTTATCTCTCTTACCTTAGGTGAGTTGGTGTATATCTCCATGCCCTCCTCAACCTTGTTATTACATGCTGTTATAAGCTTATCCTTGCCCTTAAGCTCCACAACACAGACACGGCATGCGGCAATCTCGTTAATCTCTTTGAGATAGCAAAGATGCGGGATATTTATTCCTATACTTGCAGCCGCAGCCATAATTGTAGTTCCCTCCGGAACGCTTAACCTTCTGTTGTTTATTGTAAGATTTACCATATCGCAGCTCTGCCTCCTTTGAACTTTCCGTAGCCGAAGTGGTCACATCTTAAGCATCTTGATGCCTCCTGACATGCCTCCTCCTCGCTCATTCCGCATTCAAACGGATCAAAGGTACATTTTCTCTCACCTGCCTCCTTCTCAGACAGGTTCACACGTCCGCATGCCGGCTTGTCATCAAGACTTGCCGATGGAATATCTACATCTACACTGATAAGGTGATGATATCCAAGGTACTCATCAATATTAGCTGCCGCAACCTTTCCTGCCGCAATCGCACGTATGACAGTCGCAGGACCCGTAACGCAGTCACCACCTGCGAACACTCCCGGAAGGTCGGAAATCTCGCTGTCCGCCATCGCCTTGATATTTCCTCTCTTTACAGGAATGCCTGCCTCCTCAAAATGTCTCGTCTCGATACCCTGCCCTATCGCCACGATAACAATATCGCATGGAATTCTGACTTCATCCTTCACGGAATCCACAGGGCGCGCTCTTCCCCACGCATCAATCTTTCCTATAATCTGAGGCTTTGCCCACAATGCCTTTACATTGCCATTCTCATCGGACTCTATTCTCACAGGCGCATGAAGCTCATAGAGTTCACAGCCCTCCTCAAGAGCTCCGTCAACCTCCTCAGGAAGTGCTGTCATATCAAGCTTACGTCTTCTGTATGCTATAATCGATTTCTTAGCTCCGAGACGGACAGACGAGCGCACACAGTCCATGGCAACATTTCCGCCGCCGATAACTACAACGGTCTTACCTGTAAAATCAGGCATCCTCTCGTGACCTATATCATTGAGAAGCTCTACGGCTGATATTACTCCATTGCTGTCCTCGCCCTCGATTCCGACCTTTTTATCCTGATGGGCACCTATGGCAATGTACACCGCGTCATACTCCTCGCGGAGCTGTTTTATGGTGATATCCTCACCTATTTTTGTGTTATACCTTACCTCAACTCCTGTGGAGAGAACAGCATCTAAATCCTCCTGCAGTCTCTCCCTCGGGAAGCGGTAATTCGGGATACCGTATCTTAGCATTCCGCCAAGCTGCGGCTTCATCTCATACACAACGCATTTATGACCCATGAGTGACAGAAAGTATGCCGCAGACAGTCCTCCCGGACCGCCGCCCACAATAGCAACCTTCTTACCGGTAGGCTCACCGCACTCCGGCACAGGAACCTTTCCCGCATGGTCAACCGCAAACCTCTTAAGACCGCGGATATTGATTGAGCTGTCAATCATGTTACGTCTGCAACGCGCCTCACAAGGGTGCTCACATATAAGTGCACAGGCGGTCGGGAACGGGTTATCTTTTCTGATAAGTTTTACCGCATCCGCATATCTTCCCTCACCCACAAGTGCAACATACCCCGGAATATCAACTCCTGCCGGGCAGAGTGCAACACATGGTACAGGCTGCGTTATGTGATATGTACACTTTCCGGTCTTTATATGTGCAATATAATCGTCCCTAAAGCCCTCAAGTCCGCGCATTACCATTCCTGCCGCCTCATAACCTATGGCACAGTCGGCAGAGTTATTGATGTCCTTCGCAAGCTTCTCAATGGTATCTAATGTGCCCATATCCGCTCTGCCATCAAGCACATCCGATATAAGGTTGGCAAGCTGTCCAAGCCCTACACGGCACGGAACGCATTTGCCGCAGGTCTGCGCATGGCACAATCTGAGAAAATTGAGTGCAAGATCAACCGGGCATATTCCCGGAGGGCTGGCAATAATCATGCGCTCAAGATCCTTATACAGGCTCTCAACGGTCTGGCCTGCCACATTTGCTGTGGCAATCTTAAGTCTGCTCATAATAATTCTCCTATTATTTTATTTTTTACAGCAGCTACACAACTGTATATTTTCTGTTTAAGAATCACTGATCAGCCATATGCTGCAACAATTATATAAATATCTTATATGATTTAGCACACTAAAGTCAATGAAAGATAAATAATAGACAATGTTACAATTGTTGTCACTGCTCATGGCTCACATCCCTTTATTACATTCATTTGCGTATACTTTCAATCGCTTTATACACATTCAGGGTCCCATATCCAAAAAGCGGGTCCGGATATCTGTACTCTTCCCTTCTGTCCGCACCATTTATGAGAAAATTTTTCACAGTATATGAACGCATAAATGGATAAAAACCTTTCACAATGCCATATTCGAGAATAAGTGCCGCTCCTCCACCTGTAATGGCTGCGGCAAGGCTGCTCCCTGTCATCTGTCCATATATATTGTTTCCATAGGATAAAGGACACAGCACATTAACTCCCGGCGCCACTATATCAGGTTTATCATCACTGTACGAAACTGTACCTCTTCCACTGCCTATATATATGCTTCCATCCCTGTAATTATATGCTCCGACAGTGACCGGCACTGTGGTATTTCCCGGGTCTGTTATCGTATTGTAGGGGTCGGGCTGCAGAAAATATGTATCACCCCATAAAAATTCCCTGTTATTTATCCACATATTAAAGCCGCCGGAAAGTGTTGTATATCCGTAAGCCCTTATAGTCCAGATTCCCGGGGAGGGTGTTATAAAACGAAGCGTTACAAAATTAAGTCCCGACACAGCCTGATTAAGCCCATAAAAAATTTCTATCTGAGTTCCCTCAAGTGTAAACCGCAGCACAGTACGCTCATTTATTTTTGGCGGAACCCTCTGTTCAACCCTGCCTGTCGGCGAAATAAATTCGAGTGCGAATACCTCCGGCGGTTCAGACCACAGCACACAGCAAAACCCTCGTTCCCCCTCGCCAACTCTTATTTCGATAGGGATATATTCCGCATCGGGCACCAGATTTCCTCTGAAATGAAGTCTGCTGTTGGCATAATTTCCGGTACAGGTTGTGACACACCTGCCGATATTTCTGCCGATATTATCAATATAATCGGACAGCACTGTGCTTCCCCTATGCGATGATATATTAGTTCCCAGTCCAACAATTATGGATATAGGCATCCTCACCTCTCTTGCATATTCCTGAAGAAAACGTATGCCAAGAATAATATCAATTTCCGAATAACACAGTGCATTATCATTCACAAGATAAAGATCCCTCAGATACCGTTTTGCCTGTCTTAGCTTCACAACCACAAGCCTCGCACCCGGTGCCGCCCCTGTAAAGCCCTGCTCAGGCTTCTCCTGCCCTGCCGCAAGCCCCGCAAGCATCGTCCCATGTCCACCCGCCTCGTCTGTGACCGGAACTATCTCCTGCGGATTCGGTGCTGATAATGCCTCGTTTATCATGGCATTGGCGTACACTCTGCCGTACATTACCATGTTGTTTAATTCACGTTCAGTATTAAAACTGAAAGAATCAGCATTTTCCGCCGTCTGGTCCCATATCGCATCTATAATGCTGCTCCCATCCTCCCTTACAAACACTTCGTGTTCATATCTTATCCCGGTATCAACTATACCTATAAGCGTTCCAGTTCCACGCAGTGCGAGAAACGGCTGTTCCCTCACCTGTGTTATGCCTGCCGCGCCCATGGCTCCATAATCCTGTGTTCCGTACACAAGAGGAAAAGAGGTGTACCCGAAATTTCCGTAGTTCACCTCTCCTGTCTCATTCCTATTAAGATGTATTATTCCCCATCTGTCATCTATCTGCGTAATACAATAATCCCTGAACCCCTCCGCACCCGGATTGAACTCATCTGAGCGCCTGTACAGAAGGTCGATATAGTCCTCACCTGTTATATATTTTCCGCAGTTATCCATCAGACTTCCTGTATGCTTTTTCTAAATATTATGAGCATTCCGCATAATTATGCTTTTGGTCTTTGACAGAATCAAACATTGTTTTTAAAAAAAGATACAATATTTTTATAAATTTGCGACCAATGACATTTAAACCGTACTTATGTAATGAAAGCAAATGTGTGTTTATCACTTCGTAAATTTGTCTGAAAACTACATGAGCTTGAAATATCTATTTAGGGGGTGAATTTTGTTATGATTGTTTTTAATATTCAATTCGGTTTCTCATGCTAAAATACCTATTTATTCTTCCATTCATGGAGAATGAAATTAAAAAGCAACAGAATTGACACAAAATACTATACATATATTATATATTCTGTGCGTGAATTACAAAACAATAAATCAATGTTATAATATGAAAGGAGTTAGCAAATGAAAAAATTATTATGTATTATTTTATCAATTGTAACACTATTCACCATAAATACAACAACATTTGCAGCAACAGATAATCGATATAAAAATTTAAGTGAAATCACAACGGAAGAGCTTTCAAATTATGCTCTAAATTTTGCCAAAGAAGTCGACGAATCACTTGCACTAAGCACAGGAAAAATGATTCCAATATATGATAGCAATGATAGACTCGTAGGATATTCTATTGAATATTACATTGATAATACACCTTATGGGTACATCAACCTAAATTTCACTTATGAAGACCCAGTGGTTGAATTTGTAATTCAAAAAAATGCAAGAAGCTTATATACTTATATTGAAGATGATGTACAAGCAACTAATTCTGCATGTAAAGTTGAAGAAAAACTATACATTACTTCTCCAGACGAATATTCAGTTGTTTTCAAAGATATAAACCAGCAAAAATTTTATTTTAATGCAAATGACGGCAAGATAACTGCGAATGGATATAATGCAAAGAAAAATGCTGTAATTTCATCAATTGATACATATAGCTCCACAAATAATACAAAATATGATTCGCACTCTGATTTATTTAACTCTTCTTATGAAGCTGGCTCAATCATTGTGACTGAACCAAAATATACATCAAAATATTCTTCGGATAAATCTATGCTTTCACAACAGGATATTATGCTCTCAACATACAAATATGCCTGTGGGGTTGTTGCATTGACCGAAATTGCAAATCAAGAAGGAATTTTAAAAAATTCCGACATTGCAGATACATTCAACGCTTTGTGGAATGCTACATCTACCAAGGTCGAAACTGTAGAAACATTTTATAATATCTCTGTTTCATGTGGAAGCACTTACGATTATAAACTAGCCAAAGGAATGAAATCATATTGCAATGATATGGGCAAAACAAATACTACTACAACCACAAATAGTAATCCAACATTTTCATTCTTTACTGACGCAATTAGTAACAACTATTCTGCAACACTTTCTTATAGAATTTATACAGCAGACGGTGCCAAATCAGGTCATACTGTAAATGTGTTTGGTTATTGCACTGCTACAAAGTCCGGAACTTCTTCAAATTACCTAATTGTAGCTGATGGTTGGTATAACGATGCACCTAAATACATGAATTACTCTAGCATTGATTTTGCCAATACTTATGGTGTAAAATACATTATCCAATAACAAGGTAAAAAAATAAACTGCAAGCTCTCTTGCCTGTCTTGGACACGACAAAAGAGCTTGTTATATTTTAGAAAATCATATCGGATGAATTGAAAATGCAATTTTAACTCACATTAAAAATATATACTATTAAAAATAACGACCAACCGCCACAAAAACGTACTTAATAAATGAAAGCACTCAGAAATTCAAAGAAGGGAGGAAAAACGCATGGATGATTTAATGATTATTGAACTATACTTTGCACGCAATGAGCAGGCTATCAATGAAACAGATATAAAATACGGAAAGCTGTGTCTTAATATGGCTAACAATATTTTGTCAGACAACGAAGACTCTAAGGAATGTGTAAACGATACCTATTTGAGTGTATGGAACAAAATTCCACCGACACGACCAGACAACTTTATGGCATATATCTGTAAAATAGTGCGAAATCTGTCCTTAAAGAAACTAGATTTTAATCTTGCCCAAAAACGCACCCGAAAGCTGACTGTATCATTTTCGGAACTTGAAGAAATACTGCCGGACAACCATACTGCACCCGAAAACGAATATGAAAATCTTGGCAAAATTATCAGTGACTTTCTAAGGCAGGAAAAAGAAACTTCGCGCAATGTATTTATACGCAAATATTATTTTTTCGACTCCATAAACGACATAGCCAAACGCTACTCATTCACCGAAAGCAAGGTCAAAAATATGCTGTATCACTCACGTAACAGATTAAAAAAATATCTTGAGAAAGAAGGGATTGAAGTATGAACATTCCAAAACTTGTTATCGCTATGAATTATATTGACGATGACCTCATCTGTGAAGCAGTCATGTATAGACCATCATCCATACGATTGGTATGGCTCCGCTATTGTGTTATTGCAGCCTGTTTGTGTACGATTATATTTGGCACAATCAAAATCAGCCATAATTTGTCCCCTGATTCTGATAGCAATACCCCCGTCTACGGAGTGCTTGCAGAAATAATTGAGATTAGCAGTGACGGAATATACCAGGTAAAAATTACCGGAGAAGATAAAAATTTTATAATAGGCGATATTGTTACCATCAATTGTAAAAATATCAACGACAGCTCTAATGCTCCCATGCTTAAAATAGGTGATATTATTGCAATAACATATTCGCACTATGAAAAAACATCATTTTCATACGAAATTACACCCGGACAAATCCACCTCATACAGCCCGCTTCAAATTAAAACCCCTGATATTTAAACAGGACAGGGGCATCCCCCTGTCCTGCCATATCATGGCTATATCAAAGCCATGTTCTATTTTCTCCTTTTACGCTGGCAGATACCCCGCCGTTCTCATCTCAATCAGTGGTCCGCCCTTCTTCTCAATATATGCTCTGGTTATGGTCACCTTTCCTATATTATCATCCTTAGGAATCTCATACATTATATCAAGCATAAATTCCTCTATTATGGAGCGCAGCGCTCTGGCACCGGTCTTTTTCTCAAGAGCCTTCTCAGCTATAGCCTCTATCGCATCATCGTCGAACTCGAGCTTTACCTCATCGAGTTCAAGAAGCTTCTCATACTGCTTGAGTATGGCATTCTTAGGCTCCTTGAGAATCTTGACAAGCATATCCTTATCAAGAGCATCCAGTGTGAATACAACCGGGAGACGTCCAAGAAACTCCGGTATCATGCCGTACTTTCTCAAATCCTCTATTGTTACCTGGGAAACCAGATTCTCAACATTGTCGTACTTATCCTTCAAGTCTGCCATAAATCCTATTGAAGCCTGCTTGTTGAGACGCTCCTTTATGATATCCTCAAGGTCAGGGAAAGCTCCGCCGCAGATAAAGAGAATATTTCTCGTGTTCACCGTGACAAGCGGAACCATCGCATTCTTGCTGTTAGAGCCGACAGGCACCTCTATATCCGCTCCCTCTAAGAGCTTTAACATTCCCTGCTGTACGGATTCGCCACTGACATCACGGCTGCGCGTCTCCTTCTTCTTGGCAATCTTATCTATCTCATCTATAAATATTATTCCCTGCTCCGCCTTCTCAACGTCATTGCCTGCGGCTGCAAGAAGCTTCGACACAACGCTCTCTATATCATCGCCGATATAGCCTGCCTCAGTGAGCGAGGTCGCGTCCGCTATAGCAAGAGGCACATTTAAAAGCCTTGCAAGTGTCTTTACAAGATAAGTCTTACCGCTTCCCGTAGGTCCAATCATAAGCATATTTGACTTCTCTATCTCTATGGAATCCATCGTGTCTGTCGCAACCCTCTTGTAATGGTTGTAGACAGCGACGGAGATAACCTTCTTAGCGTACTCCTGACCGATGACATACTCGTCAAGCTTCTCCTTAATCTTGTGGGGTGCCGGAATATCCTTGAGGTTGATGAGAGGAACCTTCTTCTCACCCTCCTTCTTTTTCTTAATCTTCTGCTTCTGTGGTATATCACCCATTAAATCAGACATATTCATGAAGTGGATTCCCGGCATATCCTTTGAGAGCTTCATCATCTCGTCATAGCTGAAATCACCCTTCATTATTGTATCCATTGAACGCTGCATGCAGTCCGGGCATACATACATTCCCATGCCCATCTGTATCATCTTGCCTGCCTTGCTCTCGGGGCGGTGGCAGATAGAACATATTTTTTCATATTCATCATCATTACTTTGGTTGGAATTACTCGGGTTTCCCATGCTCTGATTGCTCTCAGAATTTATCTTTGTTTCATCTTTATCTATATTATTTCTATCTTCTGCCATATCTTACTCCTTCTTTTCCCTCCATATTAGTATCAGCAACTATATAAATCGGTCTGTCCTTCACTTCAAGATAGGTTTTTGCAAGGTACTGTCCAAAAATCCCCATGAAAAACAGCTGTAATCCTCCCAGAAAAGTTATTATGCATGTCATGGATGCCCATCCTGCCACCGGATCTCCGAAAATAAATTTTCTTACCACAATAAAGATTACTGCCACAAACGCAATAAAACAGAATATCAGACCAATAAACGAGGCAAATATAAGCGGTGTTGTCGAAAATGCAACAATCCCCTCAATACTGTATTTGAATAATGACCAGAAATTCCACTTCGTCTGCCCTGCCACACGCTCAACATTCTCGTAAGCAATCCACTTCGTCTTAAATCCTACCCATCCGAACATACCCTTTGAGAAACGATTATATTCCCTGCAGTTAAGAAGTGCGTCAACGAACCTTCTGTTCATCAGCCTGAAGTCTCTTGCACCATCCACAACCTCGGTTGTCGACATTCTTCCCATGAGCTTGTAAAACATCCGGGCAAAAAAAGACCTTATAGGAGGCTCTCCTTTACGTGTAACACGCCTTGCCGCAGCACAGTCATAGCCCTCCTTCGTCACAGCCTCGTACATATCAATCAAAAATTCCGGCGGGTCCTGCAGGTCTGCATCCATAATCGCCACGTAGTCCCCATCCGCATATGTAAGTCCCGCATACATTCCCGCCTCTTTTCCAAAGTTCCTTGAAAAGGAAACATATTTAATATAAGGACGCGTCTGTGCTATAGCCTTCATCACCTCAAGTGTATTATCCCTTGAACCATCGTTGACTAACACTACCTGAAAGTCAGCATAATCCATCTTAGCTATTATTCCATCCAAAACCTCAATAAACTTAGGTAATGCCTCGCTCTCGTTATAGCATGGCACTACAATCGAAATTAAATCGTTCATAAATCTCCTCGCATAGCAGCATACTGAGTTGCTTCAACTATTTATACAGTATACACAATATACCCTATTAATGCAAGAAAAAGCGGAGACGGTTAGATACACTGCCGATATATCCTGCCTGTCTCCGCTTTACGTTTTTATAAATCTATTTTACGTTTTTATAAATCTGCTTTCTGTTATTTATTGCTTACCTGTGGCTTCTCTGTAAGGGTTAAAGTAGTTGTATATTCTGTAAACGAGCCATTCTCAAGACGTGAGTACACAACCTCAACCTGCTCACCTACCTGATAATATTTCATAAGGTTTACAAGTGTCTCCCATGAATCGACATCCTTGCCATCGAAGCTCGTGATAACATCATTTACCTGAAGTCCTGCCCTCTCTGCAGCAGAATCCTCTGTCACACTTCTGATAAGGACACCTACAGGCCAGCCGTAGGTCTGTGAAATCTCGGATGTAACTGAGCTTCCTGATACACCTATATAACCTCTCTCGTCATTGTCAAGTGCAACTCTCGTTGTCTGTGTTGAAAGGTCATCAATTATATCCTTGACAGACTCAATCGCGATGGCATAGCCCATACCTTCTACCTTGGTATCCGACATTTTTACGGAATTGATACCTATAACCTCTCCGTTGGCATTGAACAATGCACCTCCACTGTTACCCGGGTTGATAGCGGCATCTGTCTGAATAAGATTATCATATACAACATTGTCAACCGTAAGACTCTTGCCAACCGCACTTACAATACCTGTTGTGACTGATATACCATAACCTGCTGCATTACCTATGGCTATTGCAGCCTCGCCTACCTCGACATCCGATGATGAGCCAAGCTTAGCTATTGAAATAGCGCTCATGGTATCGGCGCTTATGTCGTCAAGCTTGACAGCAACAACTGCAAGGTCACTGTCTGTCTTCATTCCCTTTACAACGGCGTCAACCTCGGTATTATCACCGAATGTAACCTTGAGATTGTTTACATCCTCGACTACATGTGCATTCGTAACGATAAGAAGCTCTGTATCGTTCGCTCCGATAATAATACCCGAACCGCTCACGCCTGCCTCATAGGACTGATTGTTAAAGCCTCCCCAGAAGCCAAAATTATAGGAGCTGTTTGTTACGGTCTGTGTACCGCTGATTGCAACAACCGAGCTTATGACATTCTTAACAATGCCTGAAACATCAATGACGTTCATTCCTGTCTGCACAGCATCGGAAGAAACACTTGCAAGCGTCGAACCGCTTGCTGATGTTCCATCGCTTAATGAAGCAAGATAATTCTTGTTGATTTCCTTTGCTATCCGGCTCAGCTGCTCATCTGTAAGCTCATTATTTGATTTAGCAGGGAAATTCACATATCCTGCGTATATTGCGCCATAACATGAACCTCCTGCAACCGCACCAATTACAACTGCGCATGCAACACCTCTTACTGCCCTGAAGAAGAAACCATGAGGCTTTTTCTCTTTCTTTGCCTTAGTCTTTTTCTCTTTCCTGTCATTGCCATCATTGTTGTTGACATTTTCATTGTTCATGCCATACATGGCGCTGTAGGCTGACTGATTACTGTACTGATTACGGCTATAGTCTGTCTGGTATGTCTCACGTGCTGACTCACCTGTCTGTGCCTCACTATATGTGCTGCCATATACCTGCTCGCCGGAAGCTGTCCTGGTCTCCACAGCACTCTGTGCAGCATTCTCACTGCTTACATCAGCGTTCTCCACAGCATTATTATTTTCGCCATTCATATTGTTAAATCCATATTCATTGTTATCCATAGCTCTTACCTCCATATTCATCATGAGGGAATCTTATTTTCTTTACTTATTTCTTCATTTCCCTCTCTTTTATGAGTACAATATAACAACGAATTGTGTTCTTTTTGTGATAAAAAAGTGAATGAATTGGGAAATCTTTTCACAATCCATCCACTCTTTTGAATTTCTATTAGTCTGCTATTCCTTAAAGCTTAAAAAACTCTATATCATCCATCATATCTTTATCAGCCTTCTGCATCATTCTGGTACTCAGCTCAGTATCATTGCAGGTCTGAGCGACAGTATGGCAGTTTGCACTGGCCTCCTGTGCGGATGCTCCAAGCTCCTCAGCTATCGCACCAAGGTTACTTGTTGCTGTTACAAGATGTGACTTTATATTTTCAAGAATGTCTGTCACATTCTTGATATCATATATATTGTCAAGGCTATTAGTCACTGCATCAGACAGAATTGCAAACTGCTGTTGTGTATCAGAAATATTCCGCTGTTCCTCCTCAGTTGTTCTGACAACCTTATTCGCATAATCAACAGTCACTTCACTGAGTTTAACCACCTTTTCAATAATCTGCTTTATCTCCTGTGCGCTTTCCGCAGTTGAATCAGAAAGATGTCTTATCTCCTCTGCGACCACAGCAAAGCCCTTACCAGCCTCACCGGCACGCGCTGCCTCAATACTTGCATTAAGTGAAAGCAGATTAGTCTGGCTTGAAATCTCTTCAATAACAGAAACACATTTACTAATCTCATCAATTGCCAGATTGGTCTCCTGTATCTTCTCCGCAATTCCATCTACTGCATCCACTGATGATTGTGCTGCTGCCATTACAATGCTCATCTGTGCTGCCGCATTCTCATTATTTGTTTTAATCAAACCGGCACTCTTATCAAGTTCTGCAACGTTCTTGAACAATATATCTATTTTATCGCTCAGCGTAATCGTCTGCTCTGTAATATCCTGGGCATTTTGTGCAACATTCTGCGATGTCTGGGATATCTCTGATATAGCAGTGTTAATCTGATTTACTTTATCAGTGTTATCCACTGTCTTTGCCCTGACATCATCAATAGAATCCTTAAGTACCAATGAAGCATTTTTCACCGCTCCTAAGGCTTCCCTGAGAGCACCCTTAAAGTCCGTGGCAGAATCCCTTATATTACGGCTCTCTGTTACCATCGTCCTGACATCTGTATTAACATCAGTGTTCCCCTTGGATAATGCCTCAATTACTTTAACCATCTTTTTAAGTGGTTTTACAATCAATTTGGATATAATAAAAGCAAGTGCAGAGAAAAACAATATAAGAACACCAGCGCTTATAACCATTATATTTAAATTTCTTTTCGTATTAGTCAATATTTCCCTATCATCAGCTGTAAATACTGCCACATAATGCTGTTCTTCGCCGACATAGTATGCTGCATGTTTTTTAACACCATTGTAAACATATGATATTGTTCCGGTCTTTTTACTATCCGCATTTCCCAGATTTGCAAGTACCTCAAGCAATGCCTCATTCTCGGACATCCCGCCTACTTTTCCACTATCCGGATGATAAAGAATAGTTCCATGATTATCCACAACATATGTATATGCTGATTCCAGTCCTATATTATCAGCATTATCCAATGGTCTTATGTTATCATGCACATATGTTCCTGCACCTACATAGCCTAACGGAACATTTCCATCCATTACAGGCATATACATTGACATAATGAGCTGCCCTGAAGCAGGTGAATTTATAATTCCTACATTATATACCCCATCACTTGACAGCATCGAATCCTGCAGTTGTTTAAGTCTGTCCCCTTCTCTCATAACTCTTCCAACTACAGAGTCTGTCGGATGCGACAAGACCTTTGATTCCCAGCTGGCAAGATAAATGCCTTCCCATCCATCTAGCTTGCCGAAATAATTCTTAGTATACTCCTGTACTTTTTCGCCAAGTTCAATATCATCCTGATTTTTCAGATAGCTTATCACATCCGGATTGGATGCAAATGTTCCCATTATCGTCTTGGCTGTCTCCGTTGTATTATCATATGCAATACCCATTTCAGTAATATAAGATACCATTGAATTATTCATGGAAGCTCTTAGTTCCCTGGATGTCATATTATACATCACAACGCTTAAACTCATCGACACTGTTATTGTCGGAACAAGAACCAACAACAATAATATCATGTGAAAACTTATCGTCCTGCTCTTCATACTTCAAGAATCCCTCCAATTTTTATATGGTTCTGTCTTTTTTATATTTATAACTTACATATCAAAATCTATCTTCGAATAACACATTATGTTTCATCATCCTCCATATTTTTTCTGCATATTTACTAAATTCGTCTTGATATATAAGATTATTTTTGTTAATTATTATACCATAATCTTTAAAAAAACAACCAAAAATGCAGAAGCACAGGTGCCTCGCCTGAAACCAACACATAGCAAAAAAAGTTCAGTCCATCACCCAAGGGTAATGGATTGAACTTTAATTTCATAAAATTCTGCCCTAATCCGGACAGTTATATTTTATTTCTCAATGATATTCGCAATCCGCTTCGCTGCCTGCTCATATAAAAATGATGCTTCGCATCTCTTTTATTTTATAAATGGAGAACTCTCTCCCTGATTTCCTGCGTTCTTCCCTGATTCCAGAACTGTGTGCCTATATATCCGCAGGTACGGCGCGCCACATTGAGTGTGTTCTCATCCCTGTTTCCGCACTGTGGGCACTCCCAGACAATCTTCTTGTCATCGTCCACCACAGTCTGTATCTCTCCTGAGAATCCGCACTTCTGGCAGTAGTCACTCTTGGTATTAAGCTCCGCATACATGATATTCTCATATATGAACTTGATAACCTCAAGTACAGCCGGTATATTGTGCTGCATGTTCGGAACCTCCACATAGCTCACGGCACCGCCTGTGGAGAGCGCCTGGAACTTGGACTCAAATGCAAGCTTCGAGAATGCATCAATAGGCTCCGTCACATGTACATGATAGCTGTTGGTTATATAGCCCTTATCCGTTATCCCCGGTATAATGCCGAATCTTTTCTGTAAGCACTTGGCGAACTTGTAGGTAGTGCTCTCGATAGGTGAACCGTAGGTGCTGAATGCTATATTGGTCTTATCAGTCCACTCCGCACATTTGTCATTCATATATTTCATGACTGAGATTGCAAATGGCGTTGCCTCCGGATTCGTATGTGAAAGTCCCGTCATATACTTCACACACTCATAAAGCCCCGCATAACCAAGTGAGATTGTAGAGTAACCTCCGTAGAGAAGCTTATCTATCTTCTCACCCTTCTTAAGGCGGGCAAGTGCTCCGTTCTGCCAGAGAATCGGTGCAACATCGGAAACAGTACCCTTAAGTCTGTTATGACGGCACATGAGCGCACGATAGCACAGCTCAAGCCTTTCGTCAAATATCTCCCAGAACTTATTATAATCTCCACCCGAGGAAAGTGCCACATCAACGAGGTTAATTGTGACAACCCCCTGATTAAATCTTCCGTAGAACTTATAGCTGCCATTCTCATCCTTCCATGGATTGAGAGCACTTCTGCAGCCCATAACAGGGAAGCAGTTTCCCTCCTTAAGCTCCTTCATCTTCTTCTCTGATATGTAATCAGGAACAAGCCTCTTTGCCGAGCATCTGGCTGAAAGCTCTGTGAGGTAAAAATACCTGGAATCCTCTGTTATATTATCATCCTCAAGCACATATATAAGCTTAGGAAATGCCGGCGTAACCCACACTCCCGCTTCATTCTTGACACCCTGAAGGCGCTGCTTAAGAGTCTCCTCTATAATCATGGCAAGGTCTGCTTTTTCCTGCTCATTCTTCGCCTCATTAAGGTACATGAACACCGTGAGGAATGGTGCCTGTCCATTGGTGGTCATGAGTGTGATTACCTGGTACTGGATTGTCTGGACACCCTTGGTAATCTCTTTCTTAAGTCTTGTCTCAACTATTTCCGCAATCTTTTCATCGGATGGAGTGCAGCCTAACAGTTCAAGCTCTTCCATCACATCCTTACGGATCTTCTCTCGTGATATATTGACAAACGGGGCAAGATGTGCAAGTGATATGCTCTGTCCTCCATACTGGCTTGATGCCACCTGCGCTATAATCTGTGTGGCAATATTACATGCTGTTGAAAAACTATGTGGTTTCTCAATAAGAGTCTCGCTTATAACCGTTCCATTCTGGAGCATATCCTCAAGATTGACCAGATCACAGTTATGCATGTGCTGTGCATAGTAGTCCGAATCATGGAAATGTATTATTCCCTGCTCATCCGCCTCCACAACCTCAGTAGGAAGAAGAAGCCTTCTTGTGATATCCTTGCTCACCTCTCCTGCCATGTAATCTCTCTGAACACTGTTTACAGCCGGATTCTTGTTGGAGTTCTCCTGCTTAACCTCTTCATTATTATATTCAATCAGTGAAAGGATTCTCGTATCCGTAGTATTGGCTTTTCTTACCAAGGAGCGCTTATAACGATAGCGGACATAGTCTCTTGCAACGTCAAATGCTCCTGTTGACATTATCTGGTTCTCCACCATATCCTGTATCTCTTCTACCGATACAGCCCTGTTAAGCTTGTTGCACTTGTACTCAACATAGTCTGCTATATCCGATATCTGCTCCTTACTAAGAGGTGAATTATCCACAGCAGCATTAGCCTTCGTGATGGCCGCCACTATCTTACTGACGTCAAAGCCCTCTTCCGAGCCATTTCTCTTAATAATCTTCATTGAAACCCTCCCAAACTTATAACCACAATATATTGTGTCTTCATAACGTACATGCTACATTATGCAGTGTATACACTGAAATGTCAATACGGAATAATGTACTATTTTTCATTCCTTATTTTCTCATTTACAAATGCCCGCTTCATCCTTTTGACCATGCTTACTATAAGAGGAATGACCATAACCGCCCATACTATAGGCTCTGAAACGATTATACCCCAATATCCTATTACCGGTGTCAGAAGCATGGCAATCAGTACTTTTCCAACAAGCTCAAGCCCGCTCGAAAAAATAGGTGTGATATGGTCACCAATGCCCTGAAGGCTGTTTCTTAGTATTGTTATAGTAGGCACAAGCAGATAAAAGCATGTATCAAAGCGCTGATACAGGCAGGCTGTGTCTATAACCTCGCTTATACCGGTATCGGTGATGGCAACAATCAGATACGGACATACCGTATAGCTCGCAATCAGCACAATAACACACCAGATATAAGAGCAGCCTAACGATACCTTAAGTCCCGCGCGTATTCTGTCATACCTTCCGGCACCATAGTTCTGGCCACTGTAGGTAGCCATGGTTGTACCAAGCACACTGAACGGAAGCATATATAGGTTCGTGAGCTTTCTGGTGGCCGCGTGTGCCACTATGGTGTTCGTTCCCAATGTATTTATAGCCGTCTGCAATGACAGCGTACCGAATGAGACAAGTGAGTTCATAAGCCCCATCGACAAGCCGCCTTCAAGCATCGGTTTCAAAAATTCCTTCTTAGGCACAAAATCCTTTATATTAAAATGCAGAAAAGCATATTTTTTCCATGTATATCCAAAGCACAGCACAGCCGAAACAGCCTGTGACACAATGGTAGCCACGGCGGCTCCCCTCACGCCCATGTCCATATACTTCACGCACAATATATCCAGTGCCACGTTGAGCACAGCGGAAATTATGAGAAAAATGAGCGGCGTGTACGCATCACCTATGGCTCTTAGATTTGCGGCAAGCACATTGTATATAATCGAAAAGAACAGTCCCACTATGATAACCGTGATATATGCAACAGACGCCTCCCTGTGCTCGTCCATCACATTCATCCAGTCCAGAAGTCCATCCATAAAAATAAGACTTCCCGCCACAACTATAGCAGTAACAACAAGTCCCATTAAAATTGACAGTGCAAACACTTTTCTCGATTTATTCTTATCCCCGCTCCCAAAATGCTGTGCCATGATGACCGCAAAGCCATTCGCAAGCCCGACAATGAATCCTACAAGCAGGTCATTCAATGTGCTTATTGAACCGACCGCGGCAAGCGCATCATTTCCAAGATAAGTTCCGACTATACGTGTGTCGGCAAGATTATAGGCAAGGTTAAAAAGATTCCCAATCAGAATCGGAAGTGCAAAATACAGTATTATCCTCGCCGGCTTTCCATGTGTTAAATCCTTCATGTGGGTTTTAATTACCTCTTTTTGTAAATCATATTAGGTAATTGCGAAACGCAGTGTATGCCAGCCGTACGCTGTGTAATTTTACCAGTACACAGCTGTTTACCGGCAGATTTGCGTTTGGCAATTACCTTTGTAAGTTATATTATACATATCCCTTGGCATTATATGAGGCTGACATATTATAAATATGCCAGCCTCACATCAGGTATAAATCATTATCAATCAAATGAAGCTTTTACAGACAGATATCTGTCTATTCACCTGTGACTACCTTCATAACAGCGTCCGATAATGCAGCAAGCTTAGCCTGTGCATCGTCGAAGCTTGTGCCCTTAACGCCCATGTAGAACTTAACCTTAGGCTCTGTTCCCGATGGTCTTGCACAGCACCATGCCCCATCATTGAGGTCATAGTAGAGAACATTGGACTTAGGAAGACCTGTAGGCTTCTTCTCGCCTGTCTTCATGTCAACAATCACATCCCTGTCATAATCTCTCGCCGAAAGCACAGTGAAGTCACCGAACTTCTCAGGAGTGTGCTCACGAAGATTGTCAAGCATCTCCTTAATCTTAGCTACACCCTCAACGCCCTTGAGTGTGATTGACTTAAGTCCTTCTCTGTAATAGCCGTATTTCTCATAGATATTGACCATCTGATCCCAGAGAGTAAGTCCCTGCTTCTTGTAGTATGCTGCTGCCTCACACAGAGCCATAACAGCAACGATGGCATCCTTATCCCTTGCATGTGTTCCGACAAGACAGCCATAGCTCTCCTCGAAGCCGAACATATACTCATAGGTATGCTGCTGCTCGAAGAACTTAATCTGCTCTCCGATATACTTAAATCCGGTTAAAACCTCTATAAGCTTGAGGTTGTACTCCTTAGCAACTGCATCAGCCATATTGGTTGAAACGATAGTCTTAACCAGTGCGCCGTTAGCCGGGATAAGCCCCTTAGCCTTCTTCTGTGAGAGAAGATACTCTGCTATAAGCATACCTGACATATTACCTGTAAATGACACATACTCGCCTGTCTTGGAATCCTTAGCGTATACACCAAGCCTGTCCGCATCAGGGTCTGTTGCAAGGACAACATCTGCATTCTTCTCCTTGGCAAGCTTGAGCGCAAGTGTGAATGCTGCCGGGTCCTCAGGGTTAGGGTAGCTTACTGTAGGGAAGTTTCCATCAGGAAGCTCCTGCTCAGGAACAACATACACATTCTCAAAACCGATTTCCTTCAAAACTCTTCTTGCCGGAATGTTACCTGTGCCGTGAAGAGGTGTATAGACAACAGTCATTGTCTTACCCATCTCCTTGATTACATCAGGGTTGACAATCTGCTTCTTTAACTCTGCAATGTAAGCATCATCAAGGTCGGAGCCGATTACATTGTAAAGGCCTGCTGCCTTTGCAGCTTCCTTATCCATCGTCTTAACTGTATTGAAATCTGTGACATTAAGTACTTCCGTTATAATCTGCTTGTCCTTAGGTGCTGTAATCTGTGCACCGTCCTCCCAGTATACCTTGTAGCCGTTATACTCAGGTGGATTGTGGCTGGCTGTTACAACGATACCTGCCGTACATCCTAAATATCTTACTGCAAATGAAAGCTCCGGTGTCGGGCGGAGTGATGGGAATATGTAAGCCTTGATTCCGTTAGCGGCAAGGCAAAGTGCAGCCTCGTCTGAGAACTCAGGTGACATTCTTCTTGAATCGAATGCAATGGCAACACCCTTATCCTGTGCGCCCTCCTTGATAATGAAGTTCGCAAGTCCCTGTGTAGCCCTTCTTACTGTATAGACGTTCATTCTGTTAGTACCGTATCCGATAACTCCTCTGAGACCACCGGTTCCAAACTCCAGATCCTTGTAAAATCTGTCCTCAATCTCCTTCTCATTACCTGCGATGGACTTAAGCTCCTCTCTGACCGACTCGTCAAAGTAAGGATTCTCACACCACTGCCTGTAGGTATCCATGTATGACATGCTATCTCCTTCCTGCACCCCCAATAGATGCATACGAAACATTTCCGCGGTTCTCATTTTTCTACAGTACCGGACGCGTCCAGCGCGCCATCAGTATAAAAAATCCACGGATTGTATTTATTTTAACATATCCGTGGACGCTTATCAAGACATAATCAGCCGACCATATCCGATTATATTTTCACTAAGAATCTGTAGGTGCTGTCGGCTCCCAGGGCTTCGTATATATCACATAACACTCTTCTGCTGTATATACATATATACATCCTCAAGAGTTATATTGTCATCAACCCTTACTGCCGCATCAGGAAGCTTATCTCCCACTATCCTGTACGCTCTTCCGTTCATACGTTGGACAATCGTCCCATAAGGATATATTTTTCTTATCTCATCCAGTCCGTCACCATCAAAATATATTTCTCCAACCTTATCCGATATCATATTTATAAGCTCTAACGGTGAACCCGTTATTTCCATTCTCCCATTCTCAAGGAACAGAACCTCGTCCGCTATTGATTCAATATCACTGATAATATGTGTTGTTAAAAGAATGATTCTGTTATCCGATAGGGATGAAATATAATTCCTGACCGCTATTCTCTCCTTGGGGTCAAGCCCTGCCGTGGGTTCATCCAGAAGAAGCACCTGCGGATTTCCGATGAGTGCCTGCGCAAGCAGGATTCTCTGTTTCATTCCCCCTGAGAACTTTCCCATCTTGTCATACCGATACTGCTTAAGATTCAATGCATTCAGAAGCTCCTCAATCTGTAGCGCAGCCTCGCGTCTTTTGACGTCCTTTAAATCAGCTATATAATACAAAAATGACTGAGCCGTCATATCCTTGTAGATATCCTGTTGCTGTGGCATATAACCAAGCTTCTTTCTAAAATTTCTCTTTAACGCAGTTATATTTTCGCCGTCAAAGATTATCTCTCCGCTGTCCGCCTTTATGTAGTCGGCAATAAGCTTAATAAAAGTGCTTTTTCCCGCTCCGTTCACACCAAGTACACCATATATTCCCGGCGTGAACACATAATTTACACCCTTTAGAACCTCTTTTTTTCCGTATGACTTTTTAAGTTCCTTTACAGCCAGTTCCATGTAATCACTCCCATCTTCTGCTCCACATTCTGCCGCCTGCAGCTGCCATTGCCACCATCACCAATGTGAATCCGGCAAGCATGGATATAAGCCACACCTTACTGAATGCAAGCAGTACTGCCATCACCGCTGTTCCAACCGCAGGTATTACCCCTGTCTGTGCTTTTTGCCCGAATCTTATTGAAAATGCAGCAGCACACAGACACACCGCTATACCCACCGCCAGTCTCTCAAATATCAGCAGCACCGCATATCCCTTTATGCTTCCCGTATATCCTGAATCACCCATAAAGCTTAGATTCATTGCCGACGCCCCGGAAAACGGCATCTCATACCACCTCAGCACTCTGGCAACATCATATCCATACACTAAAAGAAACATTATGACTGTCAATGTCAGGCATACCAATATTCTTCTGGCATACAGCCATGTTCCTCCTTTTTTCATCATGTAGAACAATTCCCCGGAATTTAATGCTCTCTCATAGGCAAAATAATCAACCACTATTACCCATATCGCTATCGTGAATAGTATTCCTATTATAAGCTCTCTTTTAATACTGCCTTTTCCAATAGCGTTATTATAACCGTTCTCAGGTATGACCACCGCCTGTATTCCATATACTGCTTCAATCTCTTCGAGATAGCTGAGCTTATTCTGCAGTCTGAGTTTTACAGTCTTTTTATTTTCAACCTCCATATATCTGATATATATACTCATGTACTCATCTTCTGTTATCTCACCTGTGGCAAGCCTAGAATCCGCAGTGCTCATATCGTCCAATATCTGTGTTATCTGTGCATCCAGCTCTTCATATTTCTCCCTTAAGCCGGCTACGCCCTTCTCACCTATCTCCATAAACATCTTATCATCACTAATCTGATTGTCTCCGATATGTACTTTACTGTCATTTATAAAGCATATTGCCGTTACATAAAAAAACAGACCGATTACAAGTGCTTTTCTTGTTATGAGAGGCTTATACAGCTCCTTAATGAATACTGTGCTCTTTGAAGCGATGTCATGTAACTTCTTGGCAAGCTGTCCCTTTATTCCCGAAGGATACTCTTCAACAGGCTTTCTGTACGCCTCCATCAACACGCCGGCTATCGAAAAGGCGGTTATCAATATTGCCGAACACACTATGATAACTCCGATGAAGCTGAACGGTACTCCGAAAATATCCGCATTGGCATACCTTGTATTAAGTCCCGGAACGTATAATAAATTTACAACATTTATTTTTCTTAACAATTCCCATCTGCTCTTCGGTTCAATATTGACATACAGGAGCACCTCCACTCCCATAAGCATGCACAGCGCAATAATTCCAAGGCTTGAAGCATTGCAGCTGTTTAAAAATACCCATAAGACCAGTGAAAGCATATATACAATAATAAATAATTGTACATAATTAATCAGAATATATTCTCCACGGCTCACGGCAAAGGTATAATCCTTGAATAGCTCCGTGCTCTGTATGGGCGCACTCAAATCACATGCACCGTACACCGCAAAGGCTTCCAAAAATACCACTGCATAGATAACTGCACTTACAAGCAATTGCATAACAAAAAGCTGTACCAGATGGCTGATTCCCAATCTGCCTCTGCCATCAGGACAATAGTACGTTATATTGCGGCTTTTAGATGAATTGAACTCCACCATCATCATAACCACTGTAAGCATGGCAGCAGCTATAAAATAATACAATGCCTTATATTCAAAAAATGCTTCAATTCCTCTGTCATTGTCAAATATAAGCACAGTATCTTTGATTCTCTGGTAATCCTGCATTGTCCTGATAATATTCTTAAGTCTGTAGCCACCCTGCGTGGCAAAGAGCTTGCGCCTGCTCATCGTTTCCGCATTGGAGATTATGCTGTCCACATAAGCCTCATATCCGCTGAGATATTCAAGCTTGTCACATACCATGCGCAGAACCTTATCCGAATAATTATTCTTCCAGTCCTCCAATGCCATGTTATATGTTGTCGCAAAATCGGTTCCGCCGTATACATCAATGTATGTTTCCAAAGCTTTCCTGCTATCATGAAGCCCTGTAAAGCCTGTGTCTTCTACCTGCCTGAAAAGGAACATACCTGCGCACACAATCAGAATAGATACAAGTATTATTATATTTTTTCTATTTATTATCGTCTTATATCTATCCATAATATCTCCCCTTTTACTGCCCCATAATACTCATCTGAAACAATGTCCAGCCATCAACAGTCTCTATATCAGCCATCTTAATATACGCATATATCATCCCTCTGTCACCGGCAAGTCCACGTGCAAATATATACTCTTCATTTCCAAAGAACAAATTATCGTAACGTGAGAAGCCGTTTATCTGCCTTACCAAATTTCCATCATTGTCAATTACATATACGCTTGGCATTTTACCACTATCTGAATGTATTACAGACAATAAATCTGTCATTATTATATAATTGCCAATACACCTCATATCAAATAGATTGTACCCTTCTGGACTCTCATATAGCTTTTTCTCTTTGCCATCCTTCATATCCCTTCTGTACAGACCGTCATTGATACGGTAAAAATAACAATATCTCTCATCCTTTGAAAAACAGTAACCACTAAAATTTTCCAAATCAATATATTCTGTCTTATTGGTGGCAAAATCATACGCAACAAGTCTTGTGCCCTGCGTACTGTCTTCCATATTCTCAGTATTATAGATATATTCCTTCATATATAATCTGGAAGAATACCACTGCAGCTCCTCCTCAAGCATGTATGCCTCATCCATATTCTCATATACCATCTCATCAACTTTACCATCAAGACTTCTCTTTCTGATAAATGTATTCTGTCCGTTCTCAATATAGGTACAGATTATATACACATTGTCATCCCTAAAGTAAAGATAATATGTGTTAGCTCCACCATAATCCCAATCTCCTATTTCAAACAGCTTTTCTCTATTACTTCCGTCTGTCTCCATTCTGTATAACCATGTGTAGCCGCCGCTATTCTTGACAAGATACAACTTATCTGCATAGTACCATATACCTCCCCTGTATTCTGTCCATCCAAGAACTGCTGTGCAGCTCTCATCATTATGTTGGCATTCCGGTTTACTGCACACCGGATACTGCTCATGTGTTTCCTTGTCAAAATAATAGATTTTCTCCACAGAAGGAGAACAGTTAAAATCTCCCAGCCTATAATAAAAACCATCCTGGCTTGCCGTAAATTCATTAAGTCTCCATACCGGCTGCGTTTCCTCATAATTATTCTGTGTGCCGTCCCCTGTGGTGCCACTGGGTGAGCTATCATTTTTTGAACAGGCTGATAATATTAATACAATCATTGTAAGCAACACAACTCTCTTCATTTTCCCCATACTATTTTAATTAACCGGATTATCACTTAAATTGGATAAATGATAATCCGGTTTTCTCCTTTCATCGCATAAAATTTTATTTAATAGTCATCATATTCTACTCTTGTACTATAAGATTTATAGTACAATCTCCACTATATCCTGACACCTCAAACTTTGCTTGTGCATAAGTTACCACAAATTTCCATTTGTCACTAAATGAGCAGGCAGATGTTTGATATGCATCATGCCTATACGCCGAATAATCATTAACCCCATACACATACCCTTGCACCTGAAAATCCGATGTTTCAGATGAACTAGCATTCAAACTCGTTCGCACTCCATTAGCAGTCAGCGAAGCCGTTACACTTGCCTCTCCAGCATCATCCCTGCCTATCTCTGTTTTATTCATTGCATAACAGATATCTGCCATGCCATTGCGTAAAAATATCACTGTAATAATACAAGCTGCCATAAGCTTCATAATTTTTCTATTCATTCCTAATCATCCAATAATTGATTATATTAAAACGATATCGTATTTCATACAATTATTTGATTTTAAAAAACACATTTCTTTGTCCGCTATATCCCTGTACTATAGACGATTCTAAAACTGCCCTGCTTGCAATATTTCCAAAATCAATAATCAGCAGGCTGTAAATTACCGGACCATCAGCTCCCAATCTTAATGTACCTGAATCATCTATCAAATTGTCTGTCATTGTACCTATTGAGCGAAAATACATCTGCCCCGTATAGCCTGATGGCTTATATGGTGTTGGGTTGTTACCATTATTTAATTGTATAGCCAATTGGCATGCCGACCTCCATGCTGCATTTTCTTCGTGCTCATGAAAATCCTGCCGTATATTTTCTTTATCCTGTGCTATCCCATCCCCATTGGTGTCATTATGCTGCATATCACCCGCAAATTCATTATTGTATGTAACAATACCTATTGCCGTTGTCCTGCCTCCATATCCGGCATCCATCCTGGACTTAATGCACCATGCAACACCCTGCTGGTCTGGTATATACGCTGAGGATTCACAATATAATACCTTGGCTATATAATCTACTGTCGCGTCCGCATTATCAGCTAAACTCATAACAGCATTATTTCCGGTAATATCGGCACCAACCGTGTATCTCTTACAATATATTTCAATCGAATCTCCTTGCAACTCATACAACTGCTCTGCTTTCTCGTCACTTATACCGTCAATGTATCTTCCGTCTGCCTGTGCATAATATCTTTCTGACCAATACCAGCCTGTTTCAACATCCAGATATTTCTGTGTATATCTGAACGGATTGATATTACCTACGAATGTACTATCATCGCTCTTTTCAACCCACATTCCATTCTCATCAATTCCTAATACATTCTCACATACTCCATAATTGTATGTGTATCTAACAACTTCATTACCTTCGGAAGCAATCCCTATTATCGCCCCTGCATCATCATGCTCATACTCGTATACATATTCTACACCATCATATGTAAAACCATATAACCTCATTCTCCCTGTTACTTGGTTATACACATAACTGTATTCAATCACAGTATCTTCTTTCTTCTCAGAAAGCAAATATCCATCTGCATTGTACTCATATGTTACCAATAATCCATCCGAACTTTTACTAATTCTATGACCATTATCATCATAACTATATATGTATATTATTCCATCCTTCTCTATTCTGTCAAGCCGGTCATAGAAAATTCCTGCACTCCACGTAAGCTGCCATCCGTCGTACTCAGGCTCGGACCATACCTCCCCGGAACCCGTCCATATGTTCCCCATTAAATCATAATCAGTCTCACTCTGTTCCGACATGTCCAATGACGCGGCAGACACGTCAATCGTTCCGAAAGAGCTTATCAATGTCACTGCCGCTAAAAAACCTGCTGTCATTTTTCGCCATCGTTTTTTAATCATAAAACACCTTTTCCTTTCTCGGTTCTCATATTATAAGAATCACACGTAAATGTTTTTGCTGCATTGATAGTTATATCTTAAAAAGAAAATAAAAAATATGATGTTTTATACAAATTATTTTTTATAAAACATCATATTTTTTCATAGCAATAACTGCTATCATTGTATAGTCAATCAGATATACTAAAAGGAGGATATTTTAATTAACAAAAAACACAAATGGTTAATGATTTTTGTATTAATATTTTTATTATTGCAGCTATGCAACAGCTCATACATAAATACCTTTTCCGATGAATCTGAAACAGAAAACGACATTTTTAATTATGTGTCTTCCGATTCAATTTTATTTTTTAACCGCGTATAGTTTCTCACCGCCTTATCACGGTTACTGTTTCCAAATATCTCACAAGCATTTATTACTATCTGATAAGCATTAAGGGCTTCCAGATTATTGTTAAGCTTTGCCTGTGAGTATGCATAGCAAAATATAAATGTTGCTGCCAGCTTGCCCTTGCCGGAACTAATATCAAGAAACATTCCTTTTTTAATATACTCCAGCGACTCATCATATTTATTCAAAGACCTGTAATCCGAAGCCAGACTATGATATGCTATAAGCATTTTATTGATGTATGCCTGACTTTTAATATTTCTTGACTCGCAATAGTCAATTACAATTTTTGAGTACTTCACAGCTTTCTCTGTATTGCCAAGATTCCTGTAAACTTGTGCGATATGAAGAATAATCAGCAGCTCTTCGACCCTTAAAAACACCTTATCAATTTTCTTGTTCTCAATATCCACCGTAAGTGCAAGGCATTTTTTACATTTATCCAGATATTCCTTGGCAGTAATTTTCTTTGCCATGTACGCGATTACATTTCGGCTGTCCATAATAAATTGCTTGTTTATAAGGTTTTTAACCTCGTCCCCGCTTCCTGCCCGAATTAGTTCTTTTTCCAGCTTATCAAGCAAGCCGTCCGCCTTTTCAAGCTCCCAGTTCATCATTGCTCTTTCAATCTGATATTTTAACATATACGCTTTATAACTGGTGCAATATATATCACTGTGTATATGCCCTGACGGAATGCCAAGTCTTTTTCTTATCTTTTCATATCCATTCTTCTGCGGCTTAGCTTTGGAATTTTCTATCAGCCACATGCTCCGCATACTATAATCGGCATCTATGCTCAATCTTTTCTGGGTAATGCCCTCCCTGGCTCTGTACAGCTTTATGATATCACCCTCCGTCACGAAGGCTCTGCCGTTCCACACACCACATCTTAAAAGCCTCTCTGCAAAACCACAGTCCTCATCCGGCACATTTCCCGATAGTCTTTTCAAAAATCCAAGAACCTCCTGCCAGCTTTTGAGCAGTCTTTCCTCATCCTGTGCCCTGTTGCTGATTCCCAGATTTTCCATAAGTTGTATATACTGCCGTAAAGTCATTTCCAGCATCCGGCACTGATTATGCGTTCTCATCAATTCTATCGATCTTTTGCATGGTGAAATTCCCTGTTCCGCTCTCCCCAGCATTATCTGGATTCTAACGTACAGGTATGATATATATGGAAACAGCAACGCTACACTTCTTATATCCCTTCCGTTGCCATCAATATATCTTAACATCTGCCCTAAATGTCTGCCGGTTCGTTCAAGAGCCGCATTATTTTCAAGATTATTCTCCACCTCAAAATAATCGCTTAAAACATTCATGGCAATTTCTTTATCTGACAACATTTTCATTTTTATATCTTCATCCTCAAATTCCATGCTGTTTCCTAAACCTGTATATTCAACAGCTTGCTTGGCATATCTCCCTGCCTCTGCTTTCCCTCCCTCAAACCATTCCAGCATGCTTACCGCCATGACGACAAACTGCATAATAAGCTTTGGATTCATGCTCCATCTATTTTCTTCTTTATCGAATATTTCACCATCACCATCCACTATTCCGTACATGTCATCAGAATATAATAATTGTCTCAATGTCACAGTATCCTTATTGTGTATGGCTTCTATGGTCTTATCCCGCCACTCCAAATACTCATACACATCATAATCAACCCATGAAATGAAATCCATGCTGTTCATTCCAAGTCTCTCTAACATCATTTCAATCGTAAGATAGTCTATATCCCTTTCCCCGGTGCAGTATCCATCATATTCCGACCTTGTACATATTCCATCACAAAGCCACTCAGGGGCTATATGTTCATATTCCAGTTTTTCGTTTATTATCCTTAATACAAGTTCCTCTTCCATATTTCCTCCTGCTGTGTTATAGGATGTCAAACATTGCCTGTGGATACGCAAAATAAGCGTCCACGGACTGTATTTATTCTAACATATCCGCAGACGCCTATCAAATTATAACTCCTACAAACCATAGAAAGCCTTGTAATCCATATTATAGTACATCACATATATGAACAATCCCACAGCCGCAACTATAATCGCACCAATATTGAGCAGAACAACCGACAGCACTATATGTACGATTGAGAGCACCAGCACAGGCTTCCACACCTTATCAAGTGAGGCAAACTTAAGCCCCATAACACCCAGCGCTATTCTCACAGCCGCAAGTGCAACAACAATCAGCAGATATACAACCGTCCCGAAATCACCGCCCGACCTTATCCAGGTCTCTCCAAACTGATTCATCACAACCGCTCCACCGGTCTCATCTACAAGCTGCACCACTCCCATGATGGCACCTGCTACACCGAACAGCATATACAGAATTGACCAACCTCTTACCGTTCTCTCCATGGCTTTACCTCCTTAGATATTTAGATATATCCATTATACATAAGCTTCTTAGATTTTACAATGACATTTAAAGAAAACCGGTAATTTATTTTTTCACCCTCTTAATTATCCCTCTGAACAGCCACATCTGAAGTCCTAAATACGCTGCAAAGCCTGTATCCTTATGTTTTTCACCCGCATTTTTTGAAGTATTCCTAAGCTTACCGGACAGCCCTTTTATGATACCTTTCAGGTACGCTTTCACAAGCCCCTTCCTTGCAAAATATACAGTCTTTATGATGATTCCTGCCGCGATAAATGGCACGTTAAGCACCATCTGCCATGCGGGCATATTTTTTCTTAGCATATACATGCTGTTTCGCGCCGACAGCTCCACCTTGAAGGCATTGTGTCTTGAACCGCTTGAGGCGCTTCCAAGGTGATACACCTTCGCGTACGGATTATAGAGATTTCTATAGCCCGCAAGCCTTGCCCTGTAGCCGATGTCCATGTCCTCAAGGTACGCAAAAAAGCTCTCATCAAACAAGCCAATCTCATCAAAAACGGATTTTCTGTATATGGCGGCGCCGGCGCAGGAGGAGAACACCTCATGCGGCACCATGCAGCCTGACACAGGCTTGTCCCTGTCCGGAGCAAAGCCCCAGCCAAGGGCTGCAAGCTCATCCCCGGCATCGTCCACAAGCTCATGGTCTGCGTTCTGAATCATAAGCGCAGAGCATGAGAACACGTCCGGCTTGCCCTTAATCATCTTGTACTGGTTTTTGACAAAATTAGGAAACACTATGGTGTCATTGTTAAGCAGCAGCACATATTCGCCCTCTGCCGCCTCTATGCCGCGGTTTACGGCGTATGCAAAGCCCGTGTTGTCATCAAGCTCAACAACCCTTATTCCCGGATACAGCTTTTGCGCCAGCTCCACACTATTGTCCGTTGAGGCATTATCAACCAGAATAACCTCCATATCCTCGTAGGTCTGTCTCCTTAACGCCTCCAGACAATCCTTCAAAAAACGCTCTCCATTATAATTCGGAATAACTATACTGACCATAACACTCTCCATTCCATATTACAAAACCAGGCAATTGCGCAACTCATTTTTTACTATAAACATTTGCACAATATCTATTAAAAAATGCCGATAATGTTTTCAAAATACTAAAACTGTCTCTTTATATTAACTCCTGCATACATTCAAAATACCGTAATCGCTAAAATTCAGGCATAATGCCGAACCGTTACGGAATATCACTTATAAAGCTCAACTCCCGGCTCATACAGGTACATTTTTCCCTCTTCCGCCTTCCAGCCGCCGGCAAGAAGTCTCATAAGCTCACTGCGCCGCACAAGTATCGCCGTCTTTGGCAGAGTCTTTATATTCTGCTGTAATATATTTCTGTTAAAATTTCCTTTATACCATCCCGGTTTTCCGGCATTTACGTGAACCCTTCCAAAGCTATCCTTATAGTCATCGCCGGAATACACTATGAAGCTTCTGCTTATCTTATTACACAGAGGAAATGCCTGCTTTACAAGAAGCTTTGCGGCGATTGCATCCGCTTCCAGTACATCCGCTTCCCTCACAAGCATTTCCAGCCAGTCACGCTTTTCAGGCTTTATGCCGCACATCAGGATACAAAAATAATCGCTTGTGTACTGCCCAAGTCTTGCCGCATCAGGCTCACCCATCGCACACATCTGCATATTTTCATAATCGGTATTTTTTCTTAAATACTTGAAATACTTCTGCGCGGTGTCATTGTCCTTGACTCCTGTGGCAACAACCAGTACCGAAGCAGCCTTATTATTGCCACCGTCCTTGCTATCAATACTGACACTGTCTTCGCTGTCAACACTGCCATTGCCTTTGTCAATAACGTCATCACTACTGCTGCCATTACCTCTGTCAACGGCACCATCACTACTGCTATTGCCTTTGTCGACAGCGTCATCACAACTACTTCCACCTTCGCTGTAATTCACGGCGCTATTATCCCCATACTCTACCCGGTAAAAGCCCATGTCATCAAGCATGCTTACCCTTCCCGCGATTCCCATTCTCTCAAGATGAGCCTCTATTGCCTTTTTGCCCGCCTCGTATGCGTACAGCTTAGACAGAGGATTGGCGGAGGTCGAACTCTCATGGGTGCGCCAGTGGTAGAGCACACGGTTTACATGAGAAATCTTTTCCGCTTTTTCGGTGCACTTTAAGATAAAATCATAGTCCTGTGCGCCGTCATAAGCCTTGGAAAATCCCCCAACCTCCCTCGCAAGCTCCGTCCTCACTACAAAAAGATGACAGATATAATTGTTGCTTCTTAAAAGCTGTGGGTTGAAGGCAGGCTTTACATGTGGACAGAAGTGCTTCTTTCCCTCGCCGTCCATCTTGTCCTCATCGGAGTAAAGGCAGTCTGCATTTTCACGGTTTATCATCTCAACCATGCGGTACAGCGCATCCGATGACAGGGTATCGTCATTGTCAAGAAGTGCTATATACTCACCCCTCGCCATCGCAAGTGCCGCGTTCGTATTCTCCGCTATCCCGGCATTATCTATCTCCACATAGCACACGCGCTCATCACCGTCCGCTATCTCATCGACAACGGCGCGCTGCTTATCTGTTCCCGCATCCACAAGGCAGAACTGCCAGTTAAAATACGTCTGGTTTATCACCGAAAGGAGCATCTCCTTAAAATATGCGGCCGGCGGATTGTACACCGGGACAAGGACACTGATTAACGGCTTTCTCTTAAAATTGCGCCCTCTCTCAAAGAACAGCTCCTCATCATCGGACACAAGCTCCGAAAAATGTTCACTGTAGCCGTCCTTGTCGATAAGCTTTCCAATCGCTTTTTTGGCGAGCTTATCCGGTCCGTAATGCTTGATATATGCCACCGCCTTTTTTATTTTATATATTTTAGAAGCCATTGTACAACCGCCTTTCCTAAGCTCTATTAATTGCTTTTTATAATCAATTCTGTCTTTTTCGGCATATTATCGTCATAATTTTTATTATCATTGCGTTTCACAATTTTATTTCCGGCTTCCAAGGTACTTCCTTGGAAAGATTTACATTATAATACGGGTCCCCATCATCTATAATATTCTGCCATCTGTCGCGGAACAACTGAGATTCGCGAAGAAACCTCTCATGCCTCTCGCCCTTGTCATCGTAGCCTCTGGACTTCGATTCATAGTGAAAAAGAAGTGCCTGCGGAACGTACACATTAAGCAGTCCTCTTCTCCTCAGTCTCAGGCAGAAATCAACGTCATTGTATGCGACTGCAAGCTCCTCATCAAGCCCGCCCAGCTTATCAAAAAGCTCTTTTTTTATCATAAGACACGCACCTGTCACTGCAGAATAGTTCTGCACATGATGAATACTGTCACGGTATCCGTTTTCAATAAAACATACCCCCGAATTAGGATGAACCGCCGTTCTGTTCGGACCTATTCCGACTATGACACCCGCATGCTGCACAGTCTTATCCGCATAGAGCAGACATGCACCGACCGCACCTGTATTATCTCTCACAGCGTATTCTGCCATAGCCCACAGCGAATCCGGCTCAATAATCTTCGTGTCATTGTTTAGTAACAGCAAAAGCTCACCCTTAGCGCGTGAAGCACCGTAATTGTTTATAGCGGAATAGTTGAAGCTTCCCTCCCATTTTTCAAGCCTTATCACATCGGGATGTTCCCTTAAAAGCTCATCATAACAGGAAAAAATCTCTTCCGATGTGCTGTTATTCTCGACAATTATTATCTCAATATTTTTATAGGTATTTATATAGAGAAGCGACTCAACACACCTTCGCAGGTCATCTGCATGCTCATAATTTGGAATAATCACCGAAATCATCGGGCAATGTTTACTATTTAACATATCACCAAAACCATCATCTATACTATCGACTATACAATCCTTCATATTATCAGTTGAAATATCCTCTATGTTATCATCTAATATATCTTTTATGCAATCAGTCGATGTATCCTGTATGCAATCAGTGAATGTATCTTTTATATTCTCAATTGATAAATCTTTTTCACTATCATGCAATGTATCTTTTATAATACTCCACGTTTTATCTCCATCTTCACTTATATGACCATTATCCTCAAAAAGCGCACGGCTTACGTGCGCTATCTCTTCCTCACGGCACCTGCCGCATATATATTTATTAAAACTCCAGAGTGAGGCTTCGCGGGACAGCTTCACAGCACAGTCATCCATCAGGTCGCGTCTCACCACCACGCAGTTTCCGATATAATTGTGCGCGGCAAGATTGTCCGGCGCATAGTCCGGCTTATACAAGAGCTCACCGTCACGCAGCTCATCCATATAGATAACTGCCGGCTGCCTCTCCGCTATGACCTTGTCAAGCTCACACACCATATCCCTGTGAAGCTTCACATCCCCAGTCTTAACTATGCAATATTCTAAAAGCTGCGTACTTTCCCTCTGCTCCTCAGAAAATAAGCTGCGCGCATAAAAAAGTGCCTGCCTGCGCCTAGACGCACCCGCACCAAGGTCATGCAGTGCCGCCTTGACCGCAGGCTTCAGACCGCTGTTCTTATATATTTTCATCACATGACCTATCATGCCGCATACACAATCTTCCCATCACAGATGGTAAAATGCACCTTCCCCGGCAGCTCCCATCCTAAAAACGGGCTGTTCACAGCCTTGGAGACAAAATGGTCAACGAGCCATTTTTCATTTTCACCGAATATCACTATGTCCGCCGGATTTCCCGGTGCAATGCCAACAGGCTTCCTTCTGTAAAATTCCATAGGATTGCGGCTCATGCACTCCATAAGCTTCATAAGTGAAATGTGCCCCGGCTGGACAAGTGACTTTATTCCAAGACCTAAGGAGGTCTCAAGGCCAGTTATTCCGCTTGGCGCACTCTCCATAGGTCTTGCCTTCTCCTCAGTGCTGTGCGGAGCATGGTCTGTGACTATCATATCTATGGTGCCGTCCTTAATGCCCTCTATAATCTTAAGTCTGTCGTCCTCCGTCCTCACAGGCGGATTCATTCTGGCAAGCGTGCCGTATTCAAACACAGCCTTATCTGTCAATGTGAAATGATGTGGTGTAGCCTCAGCGTGGACATCCGCGCCAAGCTTCTTTGCAGTCCTAACATACTCAACCGCATTTTTGGAGCTGATATGCTGTATGCACACCGCCGCGCCGGTATGTAGGGCAAGTGCACAGTCTCTTGCGACCATCACATCCTCGGCAGTCCGCGAAGCACCGCCATAGCCTAGCTGCCTGGATACCTCGCCCTGATGAACACCCGGCGAAGCTATAAATGCAGGGTCCTCCTCGTGGAGGCTCACAGGAAGATCAAGCTCCTTCGCCTTTTCCATCGCCTGCACAAGTATCTTCTCATCCATAATCGGAATCCCATCGTCTGTGAAGCCTGCCGCACCCGCCTTGGCAAGTGCCTCCATATCCACAAGCTCAGTTCCGCCAAGTCCCTTGGTCACTGCCGCCGCCGACAGCACATGTATCCCTGTCTGTGCACCTTTTTCAAGAACATAGGCAAGAGTATCCACATTATCGACCGTAGGCTTGGTATTTGCCATGCACACAACCGTTGTGAAGCCGCCCTTGGCTGCCGCCGCCGCCCCGGTAAATATGTCCTCCTTATAGGTAAGCCCCGGATCCCTGAAATGCACATGTGTATCCACAAGTCCCGGCGCAACCACCAGTCCTGCCGCGTCAATCACGTTGAATGCATTCTCCTCATAATTCACATCACTACCGCAAACAATATTTCCAGCCTCACCTATGCCGGCGGATGCCTTAGCCTCATCAAACATATTCACAGCCTTGTCCCCGGTCATCACAATCTGTCCACCATCGACAAGAACATCCATGACCTTATCCACACCGTTCACCGGGTCAACAACCCTGCCGTTTTTTATAAGCAACATAACAAGCCCTCCTTAATTACCTATATATTTTTTATGGTGTACAGTTCTCCCACAAGCTCAAGATTAGGATTATAGTAAGGGTCTCCCTTTATGAGCTGTGCTCTCCACTTATCAATAAAATGCATAATCTCGCCTCCGAAGCGCTCCTGCTTCTTTCCCGTATCCTCTGCACCTCTTGACTTGTATTCATAGTGATGAAGCTTGGCATGAGGCTCATATATAATCTGATAACCTGCCTCCCTCACCTTCATACAGTAATCAATGTCATTGAATGCAACCTCAAATGTCTCATCAAGCTTTCCGACCTGCTCGAAAACACTTCTCTTCGTGAGAAGGCATGCCGCTGTCACTGCGGAAAGCTCCTGTGTAAGCACTGCCCTTGCGAAATAGCCATATACATCATCGCCTATTCCAGTGAAGGCATGACCCGCAACCCCCTGATATCCCATAACAATTCCTGCATGCTGAACTGTATTATCATCATACAGGAGCTTAGCACCGACTATTCCCACCTCAGAACGCTGACATATAGCAAGCATACGTCTTAAGCTGTCCGGCTCAATGACCTCCGTATCATTGTTAAGAAGAAGTATATACTCACCCTTAGCATACTGTATTCCATAGTTGTTGATAGCAGAATAGTTAAATCCGCCATCCCACCTTACAAGCCTGAATCTGTCACCATACTTCTTTTCCATCGTCTCATAACCCGCAAAGGTCTCATCAAGAACGCTGTTGTTCTCAACAACTATATATTCAATATTATGGTAGTTATTTACATTTTCCATGGACTCGATACACCTTGTAAGGTCATCTAAATGGTCTTTGTTAGGTATTATAACGGATACAAACGGTTCTCCCTCAAGCTTGTAAGCTATGTCATAGAAGCCCGGTGCCACGCCGTTCGTAACCTTGCCATCCAGTCCGATTCTCTCTAGATGTGCGCTCACAGCATTAACTCCCGCTGTGTTAGCGTAAGTCTTGGTCGACGCACTCTTCGCGGTGGAATTGTCATTTATGCGCCAATGATAAAGTATCCTAGGGATGTGCCGCACACACTTCGCCCTCTCGACACAGCGAAGCACATAGTCATGATCCTGTGAACCATTGTATTCGGTCTTCAGCTCTCCCACCTCATCGACAAGGCTCTTTTTGACAACGCACAGATGACATATATAATTGTTGCGTCTTAGAAGCTCCATGTTGAGGTCGGACTTAAAATGTGCCTCCGTATGCCTTCCCGAAGCCTCAATTATCTTATCTTCATCCGAATATATCAAATCAGCCTCCGGGTAACGCTCCAACTCCCTCATGCACTCAAAAAAGGCTGTAGGGTGAAGCTCATCGTCATGGTCACCGAACACAATATAATCGCCGTCGGCAAGTCGCAGCGCCGCATTGGTGTTCTCTGCGATTCCAAGGTTATCCTTAAGCTTCACATATCTTACCCTGTCCGCTCCGAACCTGTCTATATATGGCTGGACAGTTTTTTCAACCGTAAAACCATCACCACCTCCATCAGCCAGACAAATCTGCCAGTTGTCATAGGTCTGGTTCACAACAGAATCTAACATAAGCCTGAAGAACGTATCATCCGGGCGGTATACAGGTATCAGAATAGAAAACTTCGGATTATCTGCGAACTTATAGCTTCTCTGTTCTTTAAGTCTTTCAGGTCCCGGATTAATCTTTGAAAAATAATCGTGTGACTGTTTTTTTGCTTTGCCTGTGCACTTGCCATATAGCTTTATCATAAAGCGCTTCATTCCATAAAGTGCAATATAGTTCCTCGCTCTTGTGATATAATCATTGCGGCTGTTTCCTGCACTGACAAGTCTCTGACGCTTTTTCTCATCATCTCCGCGGTTGACAAGCACGCTGACGCTCCCATGTCTTCCGTCACATTCAGTTGTAAGCTTGAGGGTTCTGCCGCCTATATCTTCCACATCCATCTCAAAAGCGCACATTCTATTAAGCTCGTCCGGAAAATAACGGCTCACCATATCTGCTCTGGTAAAGAAATTCACACTCGCAGCAAGCTTTTTGTTACCTGAATACGCGCAGATTACAGGCTCATGCGCCGCCTCAGCCCATCCCGTTACCTTTATCCTGCCGGATTTTTCGTCAACCTTCACACCTATCAGATTAATCTCTATCATGCCCCTAAGGTATTCTATCTGTTTTCCTGATATATATATTCCGACTTTTCCGGATGGGTAAGTATCTTTTGTGAAAACAACCTTGACATTATCGACCTTTTTCGGAAGGTCAATACAGAAATTATATTCACCATCGAACTCCGGTTCGGCATTTTTATACACAAAAAGAAGCGGAGTATGCACATTTTCCACAATATCCACAGGTGTTTCTACTCCATTAACGTAGGAAACAGCCTTAACATCCTTCATATAGTCCTTACACGAACCTGTCTGGATGATAAGCCTGTTACTGTTTTTCAAATCTATTCTTTTCTTATAAATAAATATAAAATTATCCAAGCTCTCCCTCCTAATTCCTAAACAGCCTGTTAATAATTATCCAGAATGCTGTCAAGTACGCCCCTATAAAGAGCATCATTATAAATGTCTCCGGATTAAACGGATTCAGGCTGACACTGAATCCGCCTTTTATACTAAAATCAGGAAGAAATGCATAAAAATATGCAAACAAAACATATATAACCACTGCCACTATTCTCTTTACATATTTCATATTCCAATCCATCCTTTGCTCTTATCTGCCACCATACATATTCTCATACTGTTCACATATTTCCAAAGCATCGCCATAAGCCTTAAGCTTTCCATGTTCAAGCCATACCACCTTCTTGCACACAAGCTTTACCTGCTCTATACTATGCGAAACAAAAAGAACCGTTGTTCCCTGACTCATCATTTCCTGAATCCTGTCTATACATTTCTGCTGGAACTTAGAATCTCCGACTGCCAGAACCTCATCTACAATCAGTATATCCGGCTTTCCTATCGTCGCAATCGAAAAAGCCAGTCTCGATGTCATTCCGGATGAAAAATTTTTGACCGGTACATCCATAAAATCATGCAGCTCCGCAAAATTCACTATATCGTCATAATATCCTCGCATCACAGCTCTTGAGTGTCCAAGAAGTGCTCCGTTAAGAAATATATTTTCCCTTGCGGTCAAATCCGAATCAAAGCCGGCTCCAAGCTCTATAAGCGGTGCCACGCTTCCCAATACCCTCACGCTTCCGCCTGTCGGCTTAAGCACACCTGCGATTACCTTAAGCATGGTACTCTTGCCACTTCCGTTAAGCCCGATAAGTCCGATTGACTCGCCGCTCTTTACGTTGAACGTGATGCCATTGAGCGCCCAGAATTCATCGAAATGCAGATTTCCCTTTAGCCTGCGGACAATATACTCCTTAAGGCTGTCAACTCTCTCCCTTGCCAGATTGAAGCAGCGCGATACATTATTCACTTCTATAATTACATCATCGAATGATTTTTTATCTTCCATCTTCTCTTCCCTAAATTTATTCTAAAAACACAGCTTCCCAAAATGTATCGAAGCACTAAAGATATAATATAAACTCATCCTGTTTCTTATAGAACACAAGAAGTCCTATCGCAAGCACCAATGCACTCGGCACTATTGACATCACAATCGTGTATACGTCCGGCATTGAATTGTACATCATAAATCCCCTGAACATCTCAAGTATATTGGTTACCGGGTTAATTTTCACTATAGTTCTAAGCACATTATTAAGTATATCAATCGGATACATAATCGGAGCAAGGTAAATGAAGCCTGTAAGGAACACCGAATATAAGTGCACTATATCCCTATACTTTACCGACAACGCAGCCAGTATAAACCCTACACCCATAGAAAACATAATCATGATTGCAATAGGTATCACCGAAAGGAACATGGTATAGTGAAGCGGTGTCCTAAGCACAACCATCACTATGAGGAGTGCCGCATAGGATGCAAATATATTGATTGAGCAGGACAAAATCCTTGATAGCACAAATATATATTTTGGAACGTATACCTTCTTAATAAGCGCTGCACTGTGTATTATCGAATTCATGGCGGACTGTGTCGACTCGGAAAAGAAATTGTAGAGTACCTGTCCACACAATATATATATAGGATAATTTTCAACGGCAAATCCAAATATATGTGAAAATACTGCCGATAGGATTATCATCATAAACAGCGGATTTAAAAGAGTCCAAAGCACACCCAGCACAGAACGACGGTATTTATTTTTTATATCACGGGAGATAAGCTCGAATAACAGCGGCTTAAATTTATTAAAATTGGCTCTGATTGAATTGTGCATTGTGAATCCTTTCCTTTTGACATTGACAAGGACAGGTTGGGACAGGGGTCAGACCCCGTGTCCCATGTTCTGGGACACCGGGGTCTGACCCCTGTCCCAACCTGCCTCCACATACTCTGCAAGTGTTCCCCACCTGGTATCCTTATCGGAGAATATAAGCTCCATTCCCTCAGGTATAGGCCACTTGACTCCTACCTGCGGGTCATTCCATATAATACCGCCCTCGTCATTCGGGTGATAGAAGTCCGTACACTTATATGCGAACTCCGCTGTGTCTGAGAGCACAACGAAGCCATGCGCAAAGTTCTTAGGAATGAAGAACTGCTTCTTGTTCTCGTCTGACAGCTCAACGCCATACCACTTCCCGAAGGTCTTAGAACCCTCTCTTAAATCTACGGCCACATCGAAAACCGTTCCCTTGGAAGCCCTCACAAGCTTATCCTGTGGGAACTGCTTCTGGAAATGAAGGCCTCTTATAACGCCCTTCTTAGAGCCTGACTGGTTATCCTGCACGAACTGCATGTCTATTCCTGCTGCCGCATAATCATTATAATTATAGACCTCGTAAAAATATCCTCTCGAATCACCGAACACCTTAGGCTCGATAACCTTGAGTCCCTCTATCTCAACTCCGTCCTCAGTGTAACACTTATTTACTGTAATCTGTCCCATCTTAAAAATCCTTTCCAGATATCCGTTGTCAAATTATACATGTTTTTTACAATCCATTGGCAATCTCAATAAGATACTTTCCATAGGCTGTCTTAAGGAGCGGCTGGGCAAGCTTAACAAGCTGCTCTCTGTCTATGAAGCCTCTCTTATATGCAATCTCCTCAATACAGGAAATATAGAGTCCCTGTCTCTTCTGGAACGCTGCAACGAAATCCGCTGCATCAAGGAGTGCATCATGGTTGCCGGTATCAAGCCATGCAAAGCCTCTTCCAAGTGTCTCCACCTGAAGGGTTCCACGGTTCAAATACTCGTTGTTGATGCTTGTTATCTCTATCTCTCCTCTGGCAGACGGCTTTACATTCTTGGCAATCTCAACAACATCATTGTCGTAGAAGTAAAGTCCCGGAACCGCATAGTTGGACTTAGGATTCTCAGGCTTCTCCTCGATTGAGAGTGCCTTTCCGTTCTCGTCAAATTCAACGACACCGTACTCTCTCGGATCTCTTACATAATATCCGAATATGGTCGCTCCGCTCTCACGCGCAGCAGCTCTTTCAAGCACCTTTGAAAAGCTCTGTCCATAAAAGATATTGTCTCCGAGGACAAGTGCCACTCTGTCATTTCCGATGAACTTCTCACCGATGATGAATGCGTCTGCAAGTCCTCTCGGGCTCTCCTGAACGGCATACTCGAATGTCATTCCAAGCTGGCTTCCATCGCCAAGAAGCTCCTTAAATACAGGCAGATCCCTTGGGGTTGATATGATAAGCACCTCCCTTATGCCTGCAAGCATAAGTGTCGACAGTGGATAATATATCATAGGCTTGTCATATACAGGCATAATCTGCTTGGAGATAGCCTTGGTAAGTGGGTAAAGTCTTGTGCCGGAGCCTCCGGCAAGTATGATTCCCTTCATGGTATCAATCCTCTCTTTTATTATTTATACATCTCAGCGTAGTACTTCTGGTAATCGCCGCTTGTCACGTTCTTCATCCAATCCTCATGCTCGAAATACCACTTGATTGTGAGCTTGATCCCGTCCTTGAACATTGTGTCCGGAACCCAGCCGACTGCTGCCTTAATCTTGTCCGGTGCGATGGCATAGCGTCTGTCATGTCCCTTGCGGTCTGCAACGTAGGTTATAAGCTCCTCATTGATATGAGCCTTTCTAGGGTCTGAATCAGGAAGCATCTCGTTGAGTGTCTCAAGAATTATCTTTATAATCTCAATATTCTGCTTCTCGTTGTGTCCGCCGATATTGTAGCGCTCGCCAAGCACACCCTGCTCCTGAACCATGTCGATAGCCTTGGCGTGATCCTCAACATAGAGCCAGTCTCTCACATTTTTACCATCTCCGTACACAGGAAGCTTCTTCCCCGAAAGTGCATTGTTGATGATGAGCGGAATAAGCTTCTCAGGGAACTGGTATGGACCGTAGTTGTTGCTGCAGTTGGTAATATTTGCAGGAAAATGGTATGTGTCAATATATGCCTTCACAAGCATGTCCGATGAAGCCTTGCTCGCCGAATATGGGCTGTGAGGGTCGATAGGTGTTGTCTCATAGAAGAAAGCTGTGTCATCATCAGGAAGTGAGCCGTATACCTCATCCGTGGATACATGTAGGAACTTCTTACCCTCCTTGTATGAGCCGTCAGGAAGCTCCCATGCCTTCTTTGCGGCATTTAACATGACCGCTGTTCCCAGCACGTTAGTCTTTACAAAGACCTCAGGGTTCTTGATGCTTCTGTCAACATGGCTCTCGGCTGCGAAATGCACAACTCTGTCGATATCGTTCTCGGCAAAAATCTTCTCGATTGCCTCCTTGTCACAGATATCAGCCCTTACAAATGTATAGTTAGGCTTGTCTGCAATATCCTTAAGGTTCTCAAGGTTTCCTGCGTAGGTGAGCACATCCACATTGATGATTCGGATAGTGTCGCCATACTTCTTAAACATGTAGTGTATGTAGTTTGAACCGATAAAGCCGGCTCCTCCGGTTACAAGATAAGTTCTCATTTTAGCATAATCTCCTTCCAACTAATAAAATGCTTCGTGCTTCCGCACATATATACTGCAATTATGTCTCCTAAAGCAGGTCAATTTCCTATAATGCAGACATAAGTCTGCTCCCACCTGCATTCAAACCATTGTATGTTACCATAACTCATTACATAATTCAACCTGTTACTTTCAATTGATTATATTCCTGATTATCCTCTACGCAAGCCCATTCTCCTCAAGATACTCATCAAGTGCACTCTCCCAATCCGCAAATGTATATCCTCCCACAAGACGGAACATATAATTGTCCAGAACAGAATAAGCCGGTCTGTCGGCAGACTCAGGATGTGCTGCCTGATACTGTGCTGTGCTTACATGTACAACCTTCGTGGTTTTGCCGGTCTTTTTAAATATTGCTTCTGTGAAATCAGCCCATGAGCAGTAATTCTCACAGGTTCCATGATATATTCCGTAATTTTCCGTAGGTATAAGCCAGCTTATCGCTCTTGCAAGTTCCATCGCACTTGTAGGTGAACCAATCTGGTCATCGACTACCGTTATCTCATCATGTGTCTCAGAAAGTCTTAACATAGTCTTTAAGAAATTCTTTCCGTCACCATAGAGCCACGCTGTTCTTACAATAAAATAATGCTTTGAAAAATCCTTTACAAAATTCTCACCTGCAAGCTTGGTAAAACCATACATGCTCTTAGGTCCAACCGCATCAAACTCTGTATACGGAGCTGTTCCGTTTCCGGCAAAAACATAGTCTGTAGACACATGTATAAGCTTAGCGTTATATTTTTCTGCAGCAATGGCAAGGTTTCTCGGACCAACAGCATTAATCTTATAAGCAAGCTCCCTGTTAACCTCACACGCATCAACCGCTGTGTATGCCGCACAGTTCACTATCGCATAAGGCTTAACCCTCTCCACGAAGGCAAGCACTGCGTCTATATCCGTTATATCAAGCTCAGCAACATCCGTGTTCACAAGCTCATACTCGCTATTGCCGTCCAACACCTTATTCATGGCTCTTCCAAGCTGTCCGTTGCACCCGGTTATTATTATTTTCTTCATTGTATGTCTCCTTAAAATAATTCTTTTATGATAAATAAAATCTACCTATCAGAAACTGCATTCTTGATTATTCCCTGCTTTTCTAAAGACTGCACTGTCTTATAAGTATCTCCCAGATACTATAAAAGATAATGAATGTCGAAATCAACAGGCAGGTAACATTATAGCGCACTTTATTCCAGTTTGAATTTACTCTGTTAAAGCTCAGGGTAAACAGAACCGGAAACAATAACGGAATATAATATCTTCCCTGCACTCCTGCCATAGCCGTCTTTCCTACCTCCGTATAGCTTATATACATTGAAGTCCATATAAGGCACATGACTCCGAACACAAGGAAATATATCAATGACTTCAGCCATACAGGCATATTTTCGGCAACCCATTTCTTTTTGTCATTCTGTACATAGACCGTATTTTCCGATGTGATTGTTATGGTTACAAGGTATATCACTATCACATAGGTGAGACTTCCCGCCCCAAGGTACGCCATGAAATCAAGCGTCGGCGTGCCGATTCCGAAGTCCCACAAATGCTGCCACATTGTAGAAAGAAGCAGTGCTGCATAGCCGGCCGGATTGGAGAATACACTGCCCAGCTGCCCGGCATGACTCGTTGTCCCGCCTCTTAGGTCTCCCTCTGTGGATGGACTTATAATCGCCGGCAGTACAAATGTACTCAATATTAAGAGAAGAATGACAATCACACCCGTTTTCATTATCCTCTCCTGCTTTTTATCCTTAAAAATCCGGTGAGGCAGAAATACTCCAAGCAGTATAAGCGGTATATAAATGGATTTTCTGGATGAACCATACGCCATGCCACCTATAAACACAAGATATTCCCACCATGTAAGCTTTTTATCCGTAAACATGAGATAGAAAAGGTATGCCATTCCCAAAAACAGAAATCCCGTGACAACCGTATCATAAGATATAGTGCAGGCAAGATACATAGGTGTAGGCATAAGTGCAATTGCACTCATAATCAGCTTTCCCTTCGGAAGCTTCCGCACTGCGAAGAATACCACTATCACATACATCAGCATATTGGTCATTCTGAGCAGAATATATGTGTATGCAAATGGAAGTCCTGCCAGCTTGCATATATTGCAGGTTATCGCCATGAAAAAATATGAGAATGTTGCAAAACCGCTTGTTCCCCAGTGATGTGATGTCGCAGGATCAGCCTCACCCGGTGTCGACAGCTCATTAACTCTCTCAAATATGTGCAGGTATTCCTCATAAGATGTACTGTATTCAAACGGAAGGTTCTCCGCTCCTCCATCAATATAATTATGCAGGAAGCAATTATATTCATAACTCCCTGTTATATCCAGCCAGTACACACTTCTAAGATGTGTCTCCTCATCCCAGCCAACACGCGACAGTGGCATTGCCAGACAGAAAATAAATCCTGCACATAGCCCTGTTATAAGAAATCCATACTCTAAATGAGCTGAAATGACATCTCTTAATACCACTAATAATCCGGCACATAGCACAAGCAGAAAAACAAAAATAAATCTGAAGTGATTAAATACAGGTGTGTTTTTCACCGCTACATTTAAAAGTTCCACATCATTGTCATATTGAGGAGTATTATTTTCCTTCGGAATTATCCATATACCCTTAGCATTCTTATCTATGTTTACTGTCGATTCAGATATATATATCGGATTGTTGTCCTTGGTTGTCCAGCTCTCAAGATATCCAAACCTGTTCTCGCATAAAACCACAATATCAAAATATGCCGCCGAGTCATTCTTGTAATCTATGACAAGCTTATTTACATAGCTGTCAGGCTCTATATAATAGCATTTCATTCCCTGATATGCTTCATATTCCTCGTGCGGTCTGTACTCAAGTCCGTTTTCGGGGTCGCCCTCCACGATTGCAGCCACATCAAATACTTTCTCGGGAAACTCCGTATCATGTATGCCCTTTATATCTGCCGGAAGCCTCATCAGCTTAATATTACAGAACAGCTCCACGGCAAATGCAGACAATATACATATCGCAGCGACAATCAGAATCCTTATAACATATTCCTTATATGTTACTGCGTTATGCTTTGCTAAATCTCCTTTTTTCACATCAATCCCCATTCTGCTGCATGCTTACAGCACCAATTCTACTGGTATATATTTCCCGGATAATAATTCTTATCATACAATGCCTGAAGATAAGCGCTTATATCCTTTATTCGCGATGTAGGCTCATAGCCGTCGACACCGAACAGATATTTATGCAGTTCACTGACATTCGATTCAAGTGTCATGGCAAATACAGGATCCGCAATATTAATCTCCGGCACCTTCTTCATGGAACCGAACTTTTCAAACGGAAAGCCTGTCTGGTCAGCCAGTGAAAAATCAAAGACACTAGGTATCATCCCGATTATCTCTGCAACAGGGACACTTGTAACTACATTGTCAAGCACACCGTTTATCGCATTGGTAAGCTGATTCAGATTCATCTTCTTTGCCTTCTCGAATATAAGACTGATAATCTTGCGCTGTCTCTCCGCACGTCCGTAATCAAGTGTTCCGTCCGCATATCTTATACGGCAGTAGGCTGTCGCCTGTATTCCGTCAAGGTGAACCATTCCTGCACTAGGAACAGTCTCGTAGGTTCTTCCTGTGTTAAGTCCAGTATCTCTCAAATATTCATTGAGCCAATAAAGCTCCTGCTCCGTAATCTCAAGGTCGACTCCTCCAACCGCATCGACAATCCTTATAAGTGCCTCGAAATTAACCATGACATAGTCTGTAATGTTAAGGTCCAGGTTCAGATTAATCATGCTTATCGTCGCCTCAACTCCCGAATAGAAGAAAGCCTCCGTTGCCTTTCTGTAGGTATCATTAAAGCCTCCCGATGCAGGCACCATGAGCAATGTATCTCTATATACCGAGACAAGCTTCACTTCCTTGGTATCATTGTTAAGACTTGCTATTATGATGGCGTCCGTGTTGCCCTCACCTGTCTTATTCATTGCCTCGAGTGAATTGTCACGTGCATCCGTTCCAAGCAGGAGATAGTTGGTGTATCCTTTGAGTGCCTCATTTGCCTTGACCTCCGGGGCAATTATAAGGTCTATCGCCTCTCTGTCAATCTCCTTTACCTCTAGCTTTCCAAACTTATCAACTATATACCATACAGCCACAACCACGCATAATACAACAAGCTCTGCGAAAAAAAGCAGAGCCTTTTGCCATATCTTCATTTTTTTCTTTTTATTTTTTGCCATAATACTGCCTCTATTCTTTCAAGCCCATCCACATTTTAAATCCATCAAAAAGCATTCTTATTTACGAAGCCTTTAAAAATCGTCTGGAATAAAATAACTATATCAAACCAGAAGGTCCAGTTTTCTATATAATATAAATCATATTCTATCCTCTTACGAATAGAAGTGTTTCCTCTGTAGCCATTAATCTGAGCCCATCCTGTCATTCCGGGGCGGACCTGATGCTTTATCATATATCTTGGTATCTGCTCCCTGAACTTTTCAACGAACTCCGGTCTTTCCGGTCTTGGTCCCACAAGACTCATATCGCCCTTAAGCACATTAAACAGCTGTGGAAGCTCATCAAGGCTGCATCTTCTGATAAACCTGCCAATTCTGGTGGTTCTGTCATCGTTCTGCGTTGTAAAATGAAGCTCATCACACCTCTCTATCTTCATGGAACGGAATTTATACATAACAAAATTCCTGTTGTGAAGTCCGACTCTCTCCTGTTTATAAATAACAGGTCCTTTTGATGAAAACCTTACTGCAAGTGCCACCGCAAGCATTACTGGTGAAAACAGGATTATAAGCAGGAATGAACCCACTATATCTGAAACTCTTTTTACAAATTTATTAAAACCGCCGTTTAGCGGAACACGCCTTATATTTATCACAGGCAGTCCCAGCAAATCCTCTGTATACGGTCTTGTCGGAATGAAATTATTATAATCCGGAATGAACTTGGTGTGCACACCTGATTTTTCACATATTGCCACGATATCCTCAAGCTTAGAATATTCTGCAATTCCTAGAGTTATCGCTATCTCATCCAGCTCATTTTCCGACAACAGGTTCTGTAATAATTTTATCTTACCTATTACCTGTTCGCCGCGGTATTTCGTTCCGACTGCAACCTTATCGTCAAGTATTCCCATTATATGGTATCCCCACTGTGGGTTGGTCTTTATCCTGTCTATATAGCCCTCCGCAGCACGGCTGTAGCCGACAAGAAGGATATGCTTCTGGTTGAAGCCCCTGTTTCTTATCTTTCGCAGCACCCATCTTATGCAATTCCTGAAAATGATTTCCGCAACATTGTTTATGACATAGAATATAAACATCATCTGCCTTGAAAAATGCGGCTGGTGTAACATATACAATGCCATAATAAATATAACAAGTCCCATGGTATTTGACTTGACTATATTTCCTATCTCCTCTTTCATCGTCTGTACACGCTTAGGACTATATACATTAAATACAGCATAGAGTATAAGATACATTGGAATAATGCATAAAAGTCCTATAATATACATATGGTTCATCATGGTTACACTGTCATCATAGAACTTTATCACCCATGACAGACCATACGATGCCGCTATGATAAGTGCATCCAGCAGTACGTGCAATCTATTAAAATATTTCTGATTACCCTTAATCACAGTTGCCTCCAATAGTTCTTATTCATCGTGCATGCCATAACAAAGCTTTCCGGCAGTCTGCGGTATGCCTTGCCGAGCTTATATCCGGCAAGCCTGAACACACTATTTATATAAAAATACGGTATATAATATGCTGCTTTATTCCTGATAAGCAATGATGTCATCTTAAAAATGTACCTGGCACCCTCGCTTTCAGATGAGATATTGGCGAATACCTCCGGATTATCAGCCTGTGATACTCCCAAATCAAAATTTCTGTGAAATTGCTGCATATTGGAATAATTATGCGAATGTATAACACATGCATCCGCCTTATAGTATACCCCATATCCTGCCATCAGAAACCTGTATGCCATAATCATATCTTCATTAAATATTGTTTTTTTGATAAAGCCTCCCTGCTCAATATATTTTTTTCTATCATACATTGCGCATACATCTGAACAGAAAAATGCCTTTATCCCCATACTGTCTATATCTTTTTTATATTTAATGCAGCTTTCCTCCGGGTAATTAAAATTCCTTGCCAGCCTCTCTATAATACGGCAGTCCTCATCAGGAAGCTGTCTGGCATACGCAACGGCAACATCATTCACATTAAAGCATTCCAGAAGCTTTTCCACAAGCAGCTCATCTGCCGGAACAGCATCCTGAGTCATAAGAAGACAGTAATCCGCATCCGAAGCCATAATTCCATCATTTCTGGTACGCCCATGATCGAACTCGTCAGGCTCTATATGCTTTACCTTTATCTCCCCATTATATGGATAACTCCCACTATTATAATATCGCTTCTGAGTGTTTATTACATACACACGTCTTACCTTTACGGACTGTTTTTCAAGCATTTTCAATAATGCAGCATATTTTTTTTCCGGCTTGTACACCGGAATAATCACATCAATAACCGGAGTTTCCATTTTAAATTCCTAAATCCTTCCAAATACATATAACATGAACCTTCAATGCAGCGCCGGCAAAGCGTATTCTAATCAGTGTTTCCTTGTTGCTGCTTCAGTCTCGGCATACGTTTCAACAGCATCACCGGTTATATTGACCTTGACAGTGACATTCCCGGCAAGAATATAATTGTTCAAATCCTCCGACAATATAACAGGCACTTCATATTCTCCCGGTCCATAACCCTTTAAATCTATGTTCGGATTGAGTACATCCATATTAAAGCTGTCATGTACTTCCTGAATTGCCTTGACCTTAACCTCTATATAGCTGTCCTCTATCTGTGCCTCAAGTCCATCTCCTAAATTATTTACAGCTATACCATTTTTTCTAACAATATAGCTCTTAACAACCATCGGTTCAATATCTATATGCACAGTGAGTTCTGTAGTTCCTGAGACAATCTTGTAACTAGCCTTAAGATAATTGGCAAGATTGACTACACAATCCTGGCTCTCCGTCACATCTGTCAATTCAATCGCATCACTCGGTAAATCTATAGCTGAAATATTTGCAAGACTTTCCTGAGTTCCCGCTATCTTAACATGATCGAAGCTCAGTGAATATCCCACCATCTTATAATCATCCGCCACCGTAACGCTCGGGTTTATGGTGATGCCTATCCATTTTGTCGGATTGATTACCACGCTGAGTCTCAGGGAGTTACGGCTCAGCTGTATTGCACCTGTATCAACTACGTTATTATTCTCATCATAAAATACCGGTGTAACCATCTCATTCACAGACTGCATCATATTAGATACATCATATTTTATCTCTGCACGCACAATCTTCTCTATAACACTAGCCGCACCTGTTATTTCAATCTTGTTCTGTGAAATGGATATATCACCTATAACATAATTCTCAGCAGGATTACCTACAATAGCCGTTGTAACCGGAACCTCCGCAGTCTGCTTATTGTCAATGCTCAGCTTGACGACCTGAATCTTGGAGGTTATCTCCTTTATGTCATTCTTGACATCTGACTTAACGCACTCTACCGTTATATTGGCAGTATCGGTGAGAGGGCTTAGCTGGCTTAAGTCGGCATAAGCTATAAAATCAGAGGATTTGAGCTCCTTTGCAACGCTCTCAGGAGCCCATACGGTTATGGCAATAACGTTCCCTGATTCCACCTCATATATATATCCCTTGTCAATGAGGTCATCATCATTCCTTAACTCGACACTGACACCGTTTATGGTCTTTTTGACAAGGGGGTCATTTATGTTCATAACAACCCACCATACGATAACGGCAATCAAAAGAGCAAGTATCTTAAGTCCTATATTATTGAATATTATTTTCTTCATCAGACCTGCCTCCCCTCTTCCATATCTTAATTCGTTTTCCCGTATCAAGATTTCCTATCTTGAGAAGCTCAAGCTTGTTGCGCAGATACTCCCCATCCACATTTCTCACAAGCTGTCCGTTATGTGCAATTGATACCTTTCCGGTCTCCTCCGAAACGATAATTACAAATGCGTCCGTAGCTTCACTTATTCCGGCTCCGGCGCGATGTCTTGTTCCAAGCTCCTTGCTAAGATCCATGTTGTCCGAAAGAGGAAGATAACATGTAGCCGACACAATCCTGTTACCCCTTATGATTACGGCTCCGTCATGCAAAGGTGTATTGTGCTCAAATATATTGATGAGGAGCTGATTGCTCACAAAAGCATCTATATCTATACCTGTATTGATATAGTCCTGAAGATTAATCTCCTGCTCGATGACAATAAGTGCACCTGTCTTGTGCTTTGCCATCTCGTATGAGGCCTTTACAAGTTCATCTATGGTCCTGTCACTGAAAATCTCCTTCTTATCCTTCAGATCATCGAACTGAAGCAGGCCGGCAAGATACCTTTTATTGCCAAGCTGCTCAAGTGCCTTTCTCAGCTCCGGCTGGAAGATAACCACAACAGCTATCAATGCAACATTGATTGTCTTTCCGGCAATCCATAGAATTGTTGTAAACTTACACAGGTACGCAATAAGTGCAAAAATTATAATTACGAGAATACCCTTAAGCAGAGTCCACGCCCTGCTGGTCTTCATCCATAATATTATATGATACAGAAAGAATGCTATAATAAGAATCTCCGCAATATCTGAAAATTCCACATTCGGTCTGTATATATTGTTCAGAAAATCTCCAATAAAACTGCTAACTGCACCCATGCTCTCACATCCTCTTTATCTTATTCCTCATCCTCAAGATTGACCATATCCCGCTCATACGCTTTCCGGCGTTCGATATCTTCAGGCTCCGTCTCTCCACTGCCGCCGTAGGCAGCATGTAAATTATATTCGTTCTTTATCTCGTCAGCATTGCCGCTTATTTTTTTTATCTTTACCTCCTGCATTGTCATGTTGAACTTCGGAACCGCTTTTACATAGTAATAATAGTCATCATCCTCAAACTGCACCCTTTCTGTCCTCGAGTAGTCAACCGATAATACAAAAAAGCTTAGAAGCAGACCAATGGCAACAGCAGCCACACAGCCTGCAACAAGTCCCGCCATGCTGAATGTAAGATTCATCATAACATGTGACATTACAACAAGCACTGCTTCGACAACGCTTCCGGTAACTACGGCAATCGTCCTTGAGTGGTCTATTGAAAAGCTTTTTATGACAGCTACAAGTATTATTACCGCCGAAAAGACAATGCCCATCACCAGCATTTTCTTATCCACTATCGTATTATCCATTATAAATACAATCTTCTGTACAAAATCCCCTTCGCCGAACATTGAGGCAGACAATGCAAATTCACTGCAGAAGGACAATGTAAAATACAGATATGTTCCAAAAAACGCAGGAACTATACCGGCAATTCCAACAGTAAGTCCCACAACAACAGGAACCGCATACGAAATATGCAGCATATAAAACACCGGTGTAAGCAAAAGCACCCACCCTGTCTTAGGTGCAAACACATAATATGCAAGCAGCAATATAAGCAGCACTACAAGTGTTATTATCGAATACTCAACCGAAAGTCCGTAAAGCTGTAAAATAATCAGCCCACATCCGCACATTGTTGTCACGCCTGCCGGCAGGAAAGCACACACAGCAGACAACAATATAATTATAAAAACATTGGAGGCAAGTCCGTTATAACCTGTCATCCCTCTTATAAGCATAAATGAAACAAATGCTGCAGCGAACTTAAGCACATGGCTTATTATCGTGTCATATTTTCCGTACAGCCGCTGCAAAGCATCCTTAATTTTTAATAGTTCCGTCATCATTATACTCTTTCTCCCCATCAGATTTTTCTTCACGACTCAGTTTATCTATCTTTTTCAGACGATTAATATATACCCGCATGCCATCCTCGCAATCGCTGTAACGCATGGAGAAAATAAAATACGATATAACCTGTGCCACAATGAGAAGCAGCACATAAGACACTATCAATGTGCTTCCTAATCCTCTGTAATCCATCTTTGTAAGATTATTCACAATATATTCAAATCTGTATGCGCATATCAGCATAAGTGTCAAAAGGTATCCGCCTGTGATTCCTATACCGGCAAAGAGCATATGCATACCTATATAATCGCTGCGGTAGTACATGACATTCTTCAATTCTCTCTTACCTTCATGCTTCTCATACATGGCAGTTCGCGCCATAAGTCTGACCTTACGCTTATTAACCATATTATTCCCCATTTCCTAATGTCAGTCTATTTTTAGTCCATGATGTCATCATATCATATTATCTTCCCTAATATCATAACTTTTTTTTTAAGGATTGTAAACTATAATCTGCGAATGTGCATTGGCGGCAGCCATAACAAATCTCACTTTTCTGCCATCGCTGTTTATAGTCTTATCCTTTGACAGCGTTGTATACACATTCCATACGGATTCCGAGGTCTCCGGAAGCAGATATGCCAATGTACCTCTTACCGCCATGTCAAATTCTCCAGAACGCTTCTTTATATATATATGTACACTATCCGACTGGACAATCACCTCTCCATAGTATTCCCCATCCACATCATATATTGCAGCATTCGGCAGATATTGTGAAAATCCGCTTTGCGATAGAATAGAAAACATTTCCTGTGTATCTATAGCCTCAGCCGCCTTTGTCGTAGGAGGTATAAATTCGGTTGTTGTCTCCTCGGTTGTCTCCTCATGAGATGTATTCTCTGTGCTGCTCTGCGTTCCATTGCCTGACGGCTGTTCCATCTCATTATTCTGCGGCGGCTGTGTCGTCTCATTTTCGCGTGTATTATTACCGTCATCAGAATAATCGCTTCCGGCCGGCTCAGTTACAGGCTCTGTCGAATCATTACCGCCTGGATTGCCATCAGGTCTAACATTATTCTGTGTTGTCTCTCCTGAATCCGTTCGGGTCTGCGATGCCGCACTATTATTCTGGGTATATTTATCATTCCAGCCGATTGTGTTAAATCCCATATCCCCCTGTGCCGATGAATCCTTCACAACCTCGATTGCTATAGCAGACGAATATTGTCCGGCTGTCGCCGTCACCGCCGCGACACCCTCACCTACGAGCACAACCTTGCCCTTCTCATCTACGATGACCGAGGCTTCATTGCTGCTTGACCAGATTACTGCCTCCACCAAATCAACCGGATTGGCAGAAAGTGACAGGGTATACGACTGTCCCACATAGCCCCTGAATGAATCTGCATCAATATTTATATATTCCTCATCCACACTGTGATGCTTTCCCGAACCATTGCCCTGCTGTACACCATTTTGATTTGAGGCTTTTCCAAGTGTCTGTGCAAATAAAACCACAAGCAAAAGCAGAGCCACCGTGCTTGAGCCGAACAAAAGTCCGATAAGCGGGCCTAATATGCCATCATTATTCTTTTTCCTTGCATTATTCCTTCTCTTATTTCTTTTCTGTGCCATACTCTTCCTCCGAATTATAACAGTTATATACTACCCTTAATGCATGCGAAAATCAAGTTGAGATTTATATTTATAATGGATATAATAGTATTCAGTTCATACTTAATTATCAATCATGAAAGGAAAAATGATGAAGCTTATATTTATAAGACACGCCGAACCGGACTACAGTATAGACTCGCTCACAGAAAAAGGGTTCTATGAAGCGCAGCTCCTCGCTAAGCGCACAGCCGGATGGAGAGTTACTGATTTCTACTGTTCACCTCTTGGGAGAGCCATAAGGACAAGTGAGCCTACCCTCGCCTGCCATGGCAGAACCGCAATAACCTGTGACTGGCTGCAGGAGTTCCGTGTGCCTGTGTCACCTGAAGGACGCACGGACGGAAAGACAATTCCATGGGATTTCATGCCTGAATATCTAAACAGATACCCTGAGCTGCTTGATGCCAACCGCTGGCTGGACACTCCGGTTATGAAAAGCGGCAATGTAAAAGAGGCTTATGAGAATGTATGCAGGAATTTTGATGCACTGCTTGAAAAATACAGTTATATGCGCGATGGACTTGCCTATAGCACAACACATACCAGTTCAAGCTGTGACTACATGGTGTACAACGGCACTACCAAAGAATGTATGGCAAACCACAAGGATGATGAGCCTGTTTTAGTATTCTTCTGCCATCTCGGAATTATGCTGTGTATCATGTCCCACCTTTTAAATACCTCTCCGGTCACTCTATGGCAGGGCTTTTTCACACCGCCAAGCTCCGTCACCGTTCTCTCCGCTGAGGAACGCATACCGGGACTTGCCTATTTCCGCTGCCAGATGTTGGGGGATACATCACATCTGAGGCTGAATAACGAACCTGTATCTTATTACGGAGGTTTCGCACCGCCGTTTCAGGGGTAGCGGCATGGACAATTACAAAACAAAACATCCGTATAATGCTCAAAAACTGCATTTACGGATGTTTTATTTTATCTTAACTTATGTGATGCCGGTGTTAAAACATCATTATGTTATTTTATATATTTTTATCTGTTCTATATTCCATGCTCCATATTCTGTGGCGCTATTTCTGTGCGTTATGTTTCTTAAAGAAGTCCTTTGTTTCCTTAATTACAACTCCGCTGAGAGCGAATATAGCTATCATATTCGGGATTGCCATAAGTCCATTGAAGATATCGGCTATGGTCCATACAGCCTTTACCGTCATATATGGCCCAATGAATACAGCAAGTATGTACAGCCAGCGATAGACCTTGACCGCCTTCATCCTTCCACCTGTGAGATATTCAAGGCATCTCTCCGAATAATAGTCCCAGCCCAGAATCGTTGTAAATGCAAAGAATACAAGGCACAGCATGAGTAAGAACGATGATATTACATGCGGAATCGGAAGTCCGTTGTTGAATGCGTAGGTTGTGACAGCCACGCCCTCTAAACCTTCAACCTGCCATGCTCCTGTAATTACAATTGCAAGACCTGTCATGGTACATATAATTATTGTATCGATAAAGGTTCCTGTCATAGACACAAGCCCCTGTCTTACAGGCTCCTTAGTCTTAGCCGCAGCGGCCGCGATAGGCGCCGAACCAAGTCCTGCTTCATTAGAGAAGATACCTCTGGCAATACCATTCTGCATGGCGACAATCATGCTCCCGACAATTCCTCCCGTGACTGCCTGTGGATTGAAGGCTCCCTTGACTATGGTCACGAACGCAGACGGAATCTGCTTTACATTACATATAAGAAGTAAGACGCTGAAAACCACATATATCACAGCCATAAAAGGGACCACGACCTGTGACACATTCGCAATTCTCTTGATTCCGCCAATCAAAACAAGTGCCACGCACACACTGAGCACAAGGGAAGCTATCACAACCGTCCATGAATATGTTCCGATTCCCGGTATCGTCACCGCATAAGCTGTATCAGGGTCAAAGAAATTCTTTACGGCTGAGGCAATCCCGTTTACCTGTGAAAATGTACCTATACCAAAAAGTCCTACGCACACTCCGAAAAAGGCAAAGAGGCACGCAAGCCATTTCCATTTTTTTCCCATTCCCTTTTCGATATAGTAGAACGGTCCGCCAAGTGAGTGATGTTTTTCATCGACAACGCGGTACTTTACAGCAAGAAGTCCCTCCGAATACTTGGTCGCCATTCCGAAGAACGCCGCAATCTCCATCCAGAAGAGTGCTCCCGGTCCTCCCGCACCTATCGCCGTAGCTACACCTACGATATTACCTGTTCCGATAGTTGCTGAAAGTGCGGTACATAATGCACCGAAGGATGTGACCTCTCCGTGTCCGTCCTCCTCATTCTTTACCATCCACTTGAGTGCAAGCGGAAGCTTTCTTACCTGAAGAAGCCCCATTCTGACCGTGAGATATATTCCTCCCGCCAGAATAAGTACCATGAGTGGTACTCCCCAGACAACGCCGTCTAACCATGTTAGTATTCTGTTGATTTCCTGTAGCATGTGATATCCTCTCTTGTTTTGAATTTTTATTATGATTGTATATCACTTTAACAATTTAATCAACTGAATTTTTCTGTGAAATAATCACTATTCATCGTTCGGACAGCCTGTTCCTCTTAAAGCCCCTTGCCGCTGTCCCCCACCACATCATAATGTATGTCTATCGCCGCTTCAGTCATACCCTTATCCAATGAGATTATTCCTTCATAAATACCGCGGTGACACTCTATAAGCTTATCTCTGACGCGCTCGTCCGAATTATAAATTACCCGCTCAATAGCTTCCTTGTACACAGTAGTTACCGCATCCATAATGACAGTCATAAGACTGTTGTCCGCCGTCTTAATAAGTTCATTATGGAAATTGTCATCAGCGATTGCTATTTTTTCGAGAACATCCTTTTTATCATGGTCATCTGAAGCTGATTTATCATTCTTAAGCACGCATTGCAAATTTTCAAGCTCATTAAGATACCCGCTAAGCCTCTTACCATGCTCCCGGGACATTCCGTTTCTAATTATCATGCCGCACACAGTCTTTTCGAGAATACGGCGAAATTCGCATACATCCCTATGACTTATGCTCCTCAGGGCAAGCATAATAAGAATTATCTGCCCGATTGATTTTCCTGCATCCCCCGATATGTAATTTCCGGAGCCCTGCTTTCTCTCAATTATACCCATTCCATGCAGGATACTTAATGCCTCCCTCGTGGAATTACGTCCTATTCCAAGCTGCTCAGCTATATTACGCTCTGTCGGAAGCCTGCTGCCGACCTCAAGCGTTCCTGCATTAATAAGCTCATATATATAATCAATCGCCTTGGCGTATTCCTGTGAACTGTTCCCGTCATTTAACATAATTTATCTCCTGTTGGGACATAGGTGTCAGACCCCTGTCCCAACTCTATATGAAGTATGAAAAAATCGTTGCTCCTATCACTGTGAGCACTCCGGCTACCGCAATGGCAAGACTGCTCATGGCTCCTTCAACCTCGCCAAGCTCCATCGCCTTGGCTGTCCCGATGGCATGTGAAGCACTTCCAAGAGCAAGCCCCTTGGAAATAGGCTCCGTGATTCTGAATAATCTGCAGATAAACTCACCAAAAATATTCCCCAGGACTCCCGTTATAATGATAACCGCAACAGTTATGGTCACATAACCGCCAAGCTCATCCGACACGCCCATTCCTATTGCTGTGGTGATTGACTTAGGAAGCAATGTAACATATTCCTCATGTGTCAGCCCCATGAGCTTGGCAAGCACAAATACCGTGGCAAGACTTGTGATGACACCTGATACAATTCCAAATAACACGGCCTTAAAATTATCCTTTAAAAGCTGCCACTGCTCATAAAGAGGAATGGCAAGACATACTGTCGCCGGTGTCAGAAACCAGCTTATAAAGGAGGCTCCCTTGTTGTAAACCTCATAGTCGACATCCGCCACAACTAAAACCACAATTGTAGCTGCAATCGATATCAGCAGCGGATTTAAGAAGCCAAGCTTAAATTTTTTCTTAAGAAAATATCCTAATATGTATGCAAGCAGGCTTATCGTGACACCTGCAAACAGTGAATCTTCGAGAAACTCTGTCATTTATATACCTTCCTTCTGAATTTATCTTCTATTTTGTATTTTCAGCCTCAACCGGCATTTTCTGTGCTTTTACCTTTTCCCTGTTCTCAGTGTGCTTTCTATCCCTTCTGATAACCCACTGCGAGCTTCTTCCGGCAGCTCCCATGACGGTTACTATCGTTACAACCGTTATTATGCTGACCGGAAGCAGCAGTGGCTTAAGTACACTCCACGATGACATAAGACCGACTCCTGCGGGAATGAACATAATCGGCATAATCTCAATCAGAAATTTGCCTGCGTCCTTGACCGCATCAAGCTTTATAGCTCCTGTCATAAGCCCGATAAACATAATAACCATTCCATATATACTTGCAGGGATAGGTAACGGCAGCATATATTTCAATAATTCACCGACAAAAGTAATACCAATGATTACCATAAATTGATGTAAATATTTCATACTATGTATGTCCTTTCAAAATAAAATTGGTAGCACCAATTCAGTGCTACCAAAAATTATACCCATATACCATATTTTGTCAAACGTCAAAATAGACAATTTTTACCTTTTATTGAGGTCCTCTTCCGTCATAAATGTTCCACTCATGGAAGCGTTGATTTCGGACACCTCACGAATCCCCTTTATATAGTCATCGTATATATCCCATAAATCCATGTCACAGTCATTAAGACCGTCATCATCAGGTATCCACTGCTTTATGAGTGCAATTCTCTCTTCCTTGGTTGTATCCTTTATAAGAATGCTTTTATTTTTATTTTCCAACGCGCTTTTCTCCTTAATCCCTGAACGTCCTTAACGCTTCGATTGTCCTCTCAATAAGCTCATCGAGACTCCAGCCGAGCATGTCCGCACCTCTCTCAATCACTTCTCTTGAACAACCCGCTGCAAAGCCCTTGCTCTTATATTTTTTCCTGACTGATTTAAGCTCTAGGTCCTGCACGCTCTTAGACGGACGCATGATAACCACAGCACCGATAAGACCTGTAAGCTCATCCACGGCATACAGCACCTTCTCCATCTCATGCTCAGGCTTGATGTCAACCGTTATTGCATAGCCATGACTCGCTGTTGCGTGGATTATCCGCTCATCTACGCCGCGCTCACGCATAATCTCCTGACTCTTAATGCAATGCTCCTGTGGGTACATCTCAAAATCAAGGTCATGTAAAATACCCACAACCTCCCAGAAATCCGCCTCATCACCATACCCAAGCTTCTCCGCAAAATACCTCATCGTCTTTCCGACAATCTCCGCATGTTCAAGATGAAACTCATCCTTATTATACTCCCTAAGTAACTCCCATGCCCCTTCTCTGGTCATATTTTATCTCCTTAAACATTATAATTATATTTATGCATATCACGACTTTTGGGAAAAGCTTAGATTGTTCCAAGAACATCTTGCTTCGCACAACGGAGCTGATATGCATAAATATAATACGTTATACACTCATAGTTTACAGAATCATGTCTTGACACCCGAATCACTTAGGTGACTACTTCCTGCACAAATCCTTCACAACCTCACCCGCAATTATAAGTCCGGCAACCGATGGCACAAAAGCCACACTTCCCGGAATATCCCTTCGCTCCGTGCACTTGTGCTCAGCTCCCGGAGGGCATATACAGTTGGTTCTGCAGCTTATAGCCATATCCTCAATCGGTCTTGTAGGTAGTTCCTCTGAATATACAACCTTAAGCTTTTTCACGCCGCGCTTTTTTAACTCTCTTCTCATAACCTTTGCAAGCGGGCATACCTTAGTCTTATATATATCGGCAACCCTAAACTGGCTTCCGTCAAGCTTGTTGCCGGCTCCCATACTGCTTATTATCGGTATGTCCATCTCCTGTGCCTTCAAAACAAGACTTATCTTAGCTGTGACCGTATCTACCGCATCAACCACATAATCGTACTCATCGAATGGAAAATCCGCTGCATTTTCAGGTAAGAAGAAGCACTTGTGAACCCTGACATCCGCATCCGGGTTAATCTCCAGAATCCGCTCCTTCATAACATCCGTCTTATATTTTCCGACAGTCCTTCGTGTGGCGATAATCTGACGGTTGAGATTGGTTAAGCACACCTTATCGTCATCTATCAGGTCAAATGCTCCGACTCCGCTTCTTACCAGTGCCTCGCACACATATCCTCCGACTCCTCCTATTCCAAATACCGCAACTCTTGATTTTCTAAGCTTCTCCATAGCCTCCCTGCCAAGCAAAAGCTCCGTTCTTGAAAATTGTGTAAGCATATTTCCTCCAAATCCTAAATTATTTATCTTACTGTCCGGTTACTTTTCATATGCATATACACCCTGCTGTACTATTAAACAAATGCCTCTATGCACTATGAGTTATTTATGCTCTTTTATCATCATTATCCCCGCCGCCGCAAGGAGTACACATGAAACCCATATTGAATGTATTCCGACATTTTTCGAGCATACCCCACCGATACCCGCACCAATGGCAAATATTGCGATTATGCCATAATAGTGCAATGACTTTCTAAGTGCCCCTGGCTGCTTTTCCCTTATATACACAGAAAGGCTTTCTGTTCCACTTCTTAGATTGCCTATGCACATTGTACTGGCATAGCTGTATCCCTTGACCTTTCTGAATGTCTGAACCTGCATTGAACATGCCAGAGATACTATAACTGTCGCTGCCATATTATATGTAGCCGGTATAAATCCGACAGCAAGCAGCATCACTATCTCCATTATAACGATAATCTGCCTCCAATGCACTTTCCTTGAATTCTTATATCTGTGCTCAACCTGTTCGGCAAGCAGTACTCCCGCTGCAAATGCAAGCACCGGAAACAGATACCTGATGCCTGCTGCAAAATCACCCTGCATAATATGCTGGCTCATCAGAACCACATTCCCCGTCTGGGCATTTGAAAATACCTTGTCTCTTACATTATAGGTATACGCATCCTGAAAGCCACCGGAAAACGCAAGCACTGAACTGAGCAGGAATGTCTCTGAGGTCTGAAGCCTTTCTTCAAATCTCTCTTCAAATTTACTCAAACCAACCACCCTTTCCATGTTCTGTAAAGACTACTATAATTCCTCACGCCACGAATTTCAAGTAGTAATTCCTAGTATTTCACTCGATTTTCATGTACAGAAACAATAATTCTGCAAGCATTTGCTTCAGAAATTTCTGCCAGATTATGTATTGTATAAATATGATTATGGCTTTATAATAAATCAAGAATCATTATTTATTTCACGAAAGGAGTTTTATATGTACGAATTTACCGATGACTGCTTAATACATATTGAAGAGATAGACAACGAGCATAGACATTTATTCTCTCTCATCAACGAATCTATTGCCATGGTCGCAGAGGCTTCAGATGTCACTGCTATCTCAAAGGAACTTGTCGCAAGGCTTAAAGACTACGCTGTTAATCATTTTGCACATGAAGAGGCATATATGGAGAGCATACATGACCCGGAGCTGAGCCTCCAGAAGCGTGAGCATGCTGCTTTTACCGAAAAAATCAATTCCTTCTCGCTTGACACCTCCTCCCCGGAGGCAGCAAGGGAATCCCTTAACGAGCTTTTAAAGTACCTTATCCGCTGGCTCTACAGGCACATTCTGAGCAGCGATATGATGATAGGAAAGCTTGAACCGAATGACCCATTTGCATTCACAGACCGTTTCAAAACCGGTATACAGCTCATTGATGACGAGCACCGTAAATTATTCGAGATAATAAAGGAAACTAACGAGTTAATCTGTGCCGAGCTTCTCCATGACAAGTATGACAAGATTATGGAGCTTCTTTCAAAGCTTAAGGATTACACCGAATTTCATTTTCATGACGAGGAGACTCTTATGGAGCGCATAGGCTATCCGGGACTTAAGGCTCAGAAGCATGCCCACGCTGCATTTGTTGAGCGCCTTGTTGATGTTGATTTAGAAACACTCGATGATATTGATAATGACCAGCAGGCTTATCTGCTTGACCTCATAAATTATCTGATTGGATGGCTGTCAAATCACATCCTCGTCAGCGACAAGAAGATTGCGGAGTATGTACGGAGCAATAACATCACGCTTTAAAGCTATCAATTTAAAAAATTGCCGGATAAAGTTACAGATACTTGTCCGGCAATTTTCATTTTAAGTTTATCAGCTTTTAAATATACCTATGCCATCGCATTTGCAACCTTATACTTGTAAAGCATCTCCGCATGATTCTGTTCTTCCACCTGTATATCGGCTAACAGCTTACGGATACTGCTGTCACCGAACGCAAACACATCATTGTTGTAGGTTCCCGACACCAGCTTTTCTGTTCCAATGCAGTCCGTGGCAAGAAATGCGTCATTCTTTTTATCCTCCGATTCCGTCATTGATGTATAAGCAGCCTTAGGCTCATACTCACGTCCATCGGAATCGTTGCAGTTGCACTCCGGAACCGTCCCCGAAAGCACCTTGGTAAGCGAATCGCAGTGCTCCTGCTCCTTAGCCCTTAATGTCTCAAACAGCTTCTTAAGCTCAGGATCCTTTGCCTGTGCTGCATACATTGTGTATTTTTCCACACAGCTCTTCTCCTGTGTCAGTAAATCCTCAATTACAGTGCGCTCTTTTTCCTTTAAAACCATGTTACAATTCCTCCAAAAAAATAATAAAGATACAGAAATAGCAATCTGCATCCTTATTATTGGCAATTGTACATCTGATTATTCCGGCATTTTACAACATAACATATCAAATTCACGCTTACACTGCACTATTTGTTAAACACATATCTATTCAGTCTGTCAAATGCCTCCACCACAAGCATATGTGGTACAGCAAGGTTCATTCTTATTGCATAAGGCTTGTGGAACGGTCTGCCATCCTGCCATATAACACCCACGGAAATTCCCGCCTTTATCAGTTCGTCCATCGTAGTATTATGTTCATCACACCACTTTCGACAATCAAGATACAGCATATATGTACCCTGTGGCTTTGCAAGACTCACACCCTCAAAATTCTTGACTATGAAATCATAGGCGTAATTGACGTTCCTTGTTATAACCTGTCTTAACTCGTCCGTCCACTCATAGCCCTCATTCCTATATGCACCTATGAGTGCATACATTGACAGCACATTCATACTGTTGTAGTGCGAAAGCCCTGACTGCTTTCTCACTCTGTCACGCAGATATTTATTGTATATGATATGATAAGAGCCGATAAGTCCCGCAAGATTGAAGGTCTTTGAAGGAGCATAGACGGCTATCGTCCGGTTTTTTGCGTCCTCCGACACACTCTGGGTCGGGATATGCCTGTGTCCCTCAAGAATTATGTCTGACCAGATTTCATCAGAGACTACAACACACTGATTGTTTTTGTACACCTCCATAGCCTTCTCAATCTCGTCTCTCTCCCACACTCTTCCGCACGGATTGTGAGGCGAGCAGAACACGCAGAAATGAATGTTGTTCTCCTTAATCTTCCTGTCCATATCCTCGTAGTCCATTCTCCACACTCCATTTTCATCCTGAACCAGAGGTGAAAGCACAATCTTACGACCATTGTCCTCAAGTGCACGTGTAAAACCTATATATGTAGGTGAGTGAAGTAAAACAGCCTCCCCCGGTGCCGTAAAAGCCTGAACCGCGGATGCCAGACAGCCGAGCACACCATTCTCATAGCCGATGTCCTCCTTTTCAAGCCCTGTCACGCCGTTTCTCCTGTTCTGCCATTCTATTATCGACGAATAATATTCCTCCCTCGGCTCAAAATATCCGAAAGCCGGGTGCTTTGTCCTCTTAATAACCTCCTCCTGTATGGTCGGAACGGTGGCAAAATTCATATCCGCCACCCACATCGGAATTTTAGAAAAGCCCGGCTTAACCTGCGCCCCCTCAAACGGAATAATATCAACCGCTATCGCGTCCTTATCATTTCTGTCTATTATGCTGTCAAAATCATATTTCATGCCTGATGCTTCCTCCTTATCAATGAGTTATTCAATATCCACAGTATATTTTATACTCCGCCAAAAAGTCAATAAGCCGCCTGTTTTTGAAATATTATTACTTTTTTTACCAGCTCTACTTAATTTTTTTCTTAACTGCATAGAATTCAGTTTTATATTTATTTCCACATTCTCACAGAAATTTATCCAGTTCTCTCTCCACAAGGCTGTTAACCTTAATCTTAGGACTGTAAATCACTCTGCCGCGTGCAATGACCATATCAACATGTCTGAGCGCCTCAAGCCTGTCGAGAGGGTTATCCTTAGTCACTATCATGTCTGCGCATTTGCCTTTTTCAATGCTTCCGGTAATGTCACCTACACCGGCAAGCTCTGCACTGCGTTTCGTCGCTGTGTATAGTGCAAATGCGTTTGACACACCTGTGTACTTGTGGAAATAACACAGCTCCCTCCAGAAATCATACTGTGTAATCCACGGACATCCGACATCGTTTCCGAGAACGACCGGAATATCGTTCGCCAGCGCCGCCTTTGCGCACTCGACAATCCCATCAAACACGATGTTTCCATTGTACTGCTCAACCTCCGTCGCATTAGTGAGTGACCTGTCAAAAAGTGCATAAGGAACCGCAGGTGAAATCGTCGTGCAGAGGAATGCGTTCTTCTCCTTAAAAAGTCTTATCATCTCATCATCCGGTTTCGCACCATGCTCTATGGAGTCAACTCCGTTTGCGAGTGCCACCTTCACGCCATCAGGGGATTCCACATGTGCCGCCACCTTGTAGCCTGCCGCATGTGCCCTGTCGCAGACAGCCTTCACCATCTCCGGCTTCATCTTGAGTTCCCCCGGCACACCCTTCTCCTTCGCGTCGAGCACTCCGCCCGTTATCATAAGCTTGACAAGGTCGACCTTCTCATTCCCGGCATGTTCAAGCTGCTTTAATGCCTCGTCTATGCTGTGTGCCGCCACCGCAACCGAGCCTGCCATATGTCCGCCCGGAACCGATATGCCCTCGTTCGCTGCAAGGATACGCGGTCCGACTCTCTTTCCGGCAGCTATCTCGTCCCTCAGTCTTGTGTCAAAATCCCCAAGCCCTCCTACCGTGCGGATTGTGGTCACACCGCTTAACAACTCCGTCCTTGCAAAATCAGATACAACCTTGTATGCCGCAGCCCTTGACAGAGCAGTTCCCATAAGGGTTTTTACCAGCTTTTCGTTGTCGCGCTGTTTCTTCTGAGGCTTTCCGTTTCCCGCAAGATGCACATGCATGTTTATAAGCCCCGGCATGATGTAGCGCCCATCAAGGTCCACCACCTTCATATCCGGCGACTTCGGAACCTCCTTAACAATGTCCGTAATCTTCTCACCCTCAGTGACAATCACAAGCCCCTGCTTAACCTGCATGTCCTTGTCCCCACTTAGAATTTTTCCGTTTATGTATGCGTATTTCATATCATTCTCCATTTCCACCGCCATCCCGCGGCATCTGCAATCACTTTATTTACAGCCATGTATGCTGCACGCCATAACCTTTTCCTCTATCTCGTCCTCTCTCACCGATGCCTGCTTGCCGTCAAAATTGACATACATTTTTTAATATGATAAACTTTATGCAGATATGCGTCGTACCTTATATACGCCGCATATTCTTTCAGCAACATATTAACACCTTAAAAAAATGTTGTCAAAAACTAATGCGTAAAACAAAAATTTATGGATAATCCCAATATACTTCATATGTTAATAAATATTGTCTATATAAATCACATTTATTCTTTAATTTAATTGTGAAACATAGAAAGATAAGAAGCATAAAGTGATTGATAACCTGAGTTTAATAGCTTTTGTGTACTAATCATTGCCAAAAACTATCAAACAAGCGGTAATATGCAAGTTAGATATCGAAAAATAGAACATATTTTACCGCCGCGATATTATAACAGCCTGGTCAGGCGGTAATTAAGAAAAGGAGAACAATATGTACACAATCGGACAGATATCGGAAATGTTCAATATTCCTGTCTCAACACTCCGCTACTATGACAAGGAAGGACTTTTTCCAAACATAAAAAGGGATTCCAATATAAGAAAATTCGACGACTCAGAGATTGAAACCCTGCGCATGATAGAATGTCTCAAGAAATCGGGCATGGAGATAAAGGATATACGCCGCTATATGGACTTATGTGCAAAAGGAAGCTCAACTTATTCAGAGCGCAGAGCCATGTTTGAAAAGCAGCGCGAATCCGTAGAAAATGAGATAAAACGTCTCGAAAAGACACTTGACATGTTAAAATTCAAATGCTGGTACTACGACGAAGCCATGACACACGGAAACGAGGAGCACATAAGAAAAATGCTCCCCGATAAGCTTCCTGCGGAAATCCAGAAAATTTATGACAATGCACATGCGAAATAAGACGTTTTTATGCCGTCTCTAATCTATGCTGTATTTCATATATAAAATGCTGAAAACAATGCCTTCTCTTAACTTTCTCCATCCATTGGCGCTTGGTCCGATGATAGCAGTCATGTTACTCAATGGCTTATTAGTCTCATGGGTACGCGTTTTACCTAAGGTTACATTTTTTAAAGAACCGTAATTTTTTATAGATATTCCCTCTATTATTCCCATGAGAACTCCTTCCACCAGTCAAATACATGTATATATTATATCCCATCACACCAAGATTTGAAATATTTTTTTCACACCTACACCACACATCACGGTTCAGCAAAAATTCCCAGCGCCAGCGGGTGATAAGTGAACACAACAAACATAATTCCCTGTATTATGAACAGCACCCTTATCACCACGGCAGACGCCTTATTCCACACTGAGCCGGCAAAGTGATATGCAAACCGGAAGGCGGCAAATACTGCGATGTAGAAGTTAAGTATATCTATCGCCATAACTCCAAAGCCCAGAATCCCCTTGTATGTATAGAACATTACCGGGATGAGCCATGTTCCTATAATATTTCCGAGCATCCATTTCTCATCCGCACTTTTCACAAAAATCCACATGCACAGTAGCATCGGAAAATACACAAGCTTCATGTGTTCCCATGTCGACTCATTAATCGGAAAAAAATATCCGACAATCCTATTTTCACCTGTAAATCCATACACAAAGTGAAAAAGCGTTCCCAAAACCACTGTAAACACATACACAAGAATCCATTTTTTTCTGCTCCATCCGTCCATATATAGCACCTCCAGAATATATTATGTTATTAATATATTCCGGAATGCGACATTCTATGACTTATTTTTACAAAAATCAGACTATTTCTCCTCCTCCGGATGGATACTGACTCCACGGTTCATATCTCCCTGCGGATTCTTTCCGAACTCATAGTCATTTCCCGGAAGGATTGCGTTGAGTACGATACCGGAAATGGCTGCGATTGCAAGTCCGGTAAGTGTGATTGAAGTACCTCCCACATTGAAGGTAAGCCCTGATGAGAAGCCAAGCCCGCACACTAAGATTACGGCTGCGATTACAAGGTTTCTCGACTTTGTGAAGTCGACCTGGTTTTCGACAACATTTCTGACACCGATTGCGGAAATCATACCATAGAGCATGATGCTTACACCCCCGATGATTGCCGATGGCATGGAGCCGATAATCTCTGATACCTTAGGAATGAAGCTGAGCACAATTGCAAAAACGGCTGCTATTCTGATTACTCTCGGGTCATGTACATGGCTGAGCTCAAGAACACCTGTGTTCTCGCCGTAGGTCGTATTGGCAGGTCCGCCAAAGGCAGATGAAAGAGCGGTTGCAAGACCATCACCGATGAGCGTCCTGTGAAGTCCCGGATCGGCGATAAAGTTACTTCCGACTGTCGCTGAGATTGCCGACATGTCACCGATATGCTCCATCATGGTAGCGAGCGCGATAGGTGCCATGACAAGTATTCCGGTAAGGTCAAACTTACATATCTGGAAAGGTGGAAGTCCGACAATACTTGCACCTGCAACGCCCGTGAAGTTGAGTATTGCTGAGCCATCCGGGTTGGTGACACCACAAAGATGGAGAATAAGTGCAGCAGCATAGGAAATCACAACTCCCATAAGTATAGGAATAATCTTGAACATTCCCTTTCCCCAGATATTGAATATTATGATTACACCAAGTGCTATGAGTGCTATGAGCCAGTTAGTTGACGCATTGTTCACAGCAGATGGTGCAAGGCTCAGACCGATACATATAATGATAGGTCCCGTAACGACGGGCGGGAGAAATCTCATAACCTTATTGACACCCACAAGCTTAATAATGAGTGCGAGTACAAGGTACAAAAGACCTGCCACGACGACACCGCCGCATGCGTAAGGGAACTTCTCCGCCATAGTCATCGCCGCATACTTTCCGGTGTCAAGACCTGCCATGGTGGCATAGCCTCCAAGAAAGGCAAATGATGAACCCAGAAAAGCAGGTACCTTCATCTTAGAACATAAGTGAAAAAATAAAGTACCGACACCCGCGAAGAATAACGTAACCTGAATGGACAAGCCCTGTCCTTCAAAATATCCTCCGACAAGAATCGGTACCAAGATAGTTGCCCCGAACATTGCGAACATGTGCTGCAAGCCAAGCAGGAGCATTTTCGGAACGCCGAGCGTTCTCGCGTCTTTGATTGCTTCGTTTTTGTTACTCATAGAAACCTCCTCATTTAAAAGGCGTGCAGGATAACCGCACGCCCGGTATTTTTTCAAATATAACAAAAAATGAAAAAGAATACAATCATATTTCTAAATTTTTATAAAAATCGTTAAATAAAAATAAGACTCCCATGCATAGTTCTCTGCCCGCTAAAAACGGTTACACCCATTAAAAAATAACAGATGTAACCGTGTGTACCATTGTTGATATTCTATATGTTAAGCAGATCGCTGTAAACCTTGAGTGCACCCTCTGTCTCATGTGCGAGAACACGCTTAGCAAGCACCTTGCCGAGCTGTACGCCCTCCTGGTCGAAGCTGTTCACGTTCCATAAGAAGCCCTGGAACATAATCTTGTTCTCAAAGTGTGCAAGAAGTGCACCGAGTGTCTTAGGATTAAGCTCATCACCGATGATAATGCTTGAAGGACGATTGCCCTCAAAATTCTTGTTTCTGTTGTCATCGCTCTTGCCGCAGGCGAAGGCAACAATCTGGGCTGCCACATTAGCGCAGAGCTTCTGCTGGCTTGTGCTGTCCTGAATAACAACATCCGTTCCTATCTGGCTGTTTCTAAAGCCGATGAACTGTAACGGAACAATGTCCGTTCCCTGATGGAGAAGCTGATAGAAGGAATGCTGTCCGTTAGTTCCCGGCTCACCGAAGATGACAGGTCCGGTGACGTAATCCACAGGTTCTCCGAATCTGTTGACCGACTTGCCGTTTGACTCCATGTCAAGCTGCTGTAAATGAGCAGGAAAACGGCTGAGCGCCTGTGAGTACGGAAGCACCGCCGTGCTTGGGTATCCTAACACATTTCTCTCATATACACCGATAAGAGCGTCAAGCATCTCAGGATTCTTACGGATATCCTCATTCTTGGACAGCTTATCCTCGGCTGCCGCACCCTCTAAGAACTGTGCGAACACCTCAGGTCCGAAGGCAAGCGACAATACCGCACCGCCGACTGCCGATGTGGAAGAAAAACGTCCTCCGATATAATCATCCATGAAGAATGCCGCAAGGTAATCATCGCTCTTTGCAAGAGGTGATGTCTCACTGGTAACCGCTATCATGTGCTTTGACGGGTCAAGTCCTGCCTTCTTAAGCGCATCCTTGACAAAGGACTCATTTGTAAGAGTCTCAAGTGTTGTTCCTGACTTGGATACGAGCACGAATATGGAATGTGCCACATCTGTCGAGGCAAGAACCGCAGCAGCGTCATCCGGGTCAACATTGCTTATGAACTTAGCCTCCATCCTGAAGGTTCCGTTCTTCTTAGCCCAATTCTCAAGTGCAATATACATTGCACGAGGGCCTAAATCACTTCCGCCTATTCCTATCTGAACTACCGTTGTGAACTTCTCACCTGCCGCATTGGTTATCTCACCGTTATGCACCTTGTTGGCAAACTCCGCTATTCTGTTCTGCTGTTCAACATAGAAGCTCCTCTTATCAACGCCGTCTGCATTTACTGCATCTCCAAGCTGTCCGCGCGTCATGTGGTGAAGTACAAGTCTCTTCTCGCCTGTATTTACAACCTCTCCATTGTAGAGAGCCTCAAACTTCTCTGTAAGCTGTGCCTCCCTGGCAAGCTTCTCAAGTGCATCAAGCACCTTATCGTCTACCTGCTTTGCAGCATAATTATATGTAAGCCCCTCCGCCATCGGTGTGCTGTATGACTTCACGCGGTCCGCGCTCATCACCTCGGACAGCCTGACCTTGTCCACCTCAGACAGATTCCCATAAGAGTTAAGTGTATCCAGATTCTTCCAGTTAATCATATTATCCTCCTGTTCTGCAAACGTCCTACCGATTTCCGAACGTGAGCACTGCTTATTTAATTGTTAATTATTAAACAATCATCTGAATTATACTATCAAAACCCGATTAATTCAATAGTGTATTTCTTCACCTTTAAGATTACCTATGCATACGGCATTCCGGCCTTTTTTCTTAACCACATACAGATATTCATCCGCAGCACGAAGAAAATCCCTGTCCCTGCAGTCCTCGCAGGGTATATCATGGCATATTCCCTGTGAGACGGTGACAATGGAATATTCACTTGAACCATTATGCTGCATATTAAGGTCATAAACCTGCTGTCTCAGCCTCTCTGCCGTCTCTTTGACCTCTTTCGCCTCCACACCAGCATATACGATTACGAACTCATCCCCGCCATACCTCGCACAGAAAATATTCTCATTCTCTATGCCTGCGAGCAGACCTGCTACCGCCTTCACACATTCATCGCCCGCCTGATGTCCGTATTCATCATTATACTGTTTAAAATAATCTATATCCAGTATCTCATATGACAAAGGTATGTGCTTAGCCCTGCACCTTTCAAGTGCCTCCTGTGTAAATCTCGACATGCGGTACCTGTTGGCAATTCCCGTGAGCTGGTCTGTCTCTGCTTTTTCTGACAGTCTCTGTGTCTCCAGCTCAAGCTGCTTCTGTCTTTCCTTTATCGTATCGAGGGAATTCCTTACACGCAGTATTGTGGCTATCATCTTCTGCTTGTCCTTCTCCAGCTGAACGCTCAGGTCAAAGAAGCTGTTCATTGCCTCAATACATTTTTGTTCACATTTGTTCCTGCGGTACAGCCTGATCTTAAGCTCAAGGTATTTCCGCTTAATATTGGCTATTCTGGTCTTCTTTATCGGCTCCTCTATTTTATTTATAATCTCTGCGACTATATCATCCCTGTCAAGCTCAAGCATCAAAAGGCAGAACTCATACAGATCACCAAATATGTCCATAATCAGTACTCTGCCACCAAGTCTTTTCTCAAGGTCAGCTATGTACATATCCCTTTTGTATGCATCACCTATGAGATGATGGAAACGTGCACACAGGCTGTCTACATATATATTATCCATATCTCCGAAATGCGGCTTACATTCTGCTTCTATTCTGTCAATATACTGTGCTGTATTATCCATATCTCCTTCAAGCATATAGCTTTCCGCCAGATTTGTATAGATCATTGTCAGTCTGCTGATATCGCGCTCATTCTCAGGAGCCGCCATGTATCTTGCGTATGCGCTCAGGAAGTACTGTCTGGCCTCCTTATACATTCCGGTATCAAGATACAGATACCCAATATTAATTTCAATACTTCGTTGTACATCACCTACATTATGCTCATTACAGCACTCAAGACCCAACATATAATATTCCAATGCCGCGACCGTATTACCCTGCGTTACCGATATTATCGCCATAAGATTATATGCTCTTGCCTCCAGCCTCCACTGCTCCGAGCGTTTCAGATAAACGAGAGCATTGGCCATCATATCAAACATATTATCAAAATCATTCTTTACATAATATGTTGCACCTAAATAAAAATATGCCAGTCCGTATGCCGTGCTGTCCTCCGGTACCGCCCCATCCAGAATATCCCTGCATGCACCTTCTATCTTCTCATAGTCCAGATTCCTGCTATATCTTTCAATGCCCAGCAGATAATTTAATTTTTCACTATAGGTGCTGCCCTTCTCTTTACTTTCCATGTGTATCCCTTTACCCCAATAACATAAATAATATAATAATGAGGGGCAAAGGTACCTCTCCCCTCATATCATATTATAAAACCGAATCCACCTTTTTTCAACACCTTACTTCGTCACTTTTAACATGAAATTACTTTTATTTCCATTTAAAATTAATCATTCCAAGTATATATATTATTATAATACACACCGGTACAACATATCCGAATACGGGGCGCATCCAGTTCTTTATTTTTAACCCCTTTCCTTCATTGACCTCTGCCATAAAATTATCCCATCCCCAGCCGATGCGTCCATTGGTACAGAATATTGCAATGGTCAGTGAGCCCAGCGGAAGTATGTTATTGCTCACCAGAAAATCCCAGAAGTCAAGCCATGCCGTTCCCTCGGCAAATGGCTGAAACTTAAATACGCTGTAGCCTAACGCCGTTGTAATCGCAAGGACGAACACAACCACGGCACACACAAGGCTTCCCTTCCTTCTTGTCCAGCCTGTCAGCTCCCTCACACATGCCAGGATATTCTCGCACACCGCAAGTACAGTCGAAAATGCCGCAAAGGTCATAAACATAAAGAACAATGTTCCCCATATTCTTCCACCCTGTATATGCTTAAATACTGCCGCCATAGTGTCAAAAAGCAATGCCGGACCTGCCGTTACCTCAACTCCGTAAGCAGCGCATGAAGGGAAAATAATAAGACCCGCCATAATCGCGACAAAGGAATCGAGCAGTATCACATTCACACTTTCACCGAGCAGGCTTCTTTCTTTATCAATATAGCTGCCGAATATCGCCATGGACCCCATTCCCACAGACAACGTAAAAAATGCCTGATTCATTGCCGCGACAATGGTATCCACACCTATTTTAGTAAAATCCGGCACAAGATAAAAGCGGTAGCCCTCCACAGCTCCGGGCTGCATTCCGCTGACAACCGCCAGCACAAGCATGAGTGCAAGCAGGAGCATCATCATGTACTTTGTGACGCGCTCAAGACCGCCCTGAAGCTGAAATGTGAGTACAAAGAAGCCTATTGCAACCGTAATCGCAAGGAACCCTACATTGACAGCCGGATTGGTTATCATATTTACGAACCCAAGTCTTTCGATATCACCTGTGAGGAATTTCCAGAAATAATATATCATCCAGCCTGTAACAACGGTGTAAAATGCCATCAGGCATACATTTCCCACAAGAGCAAAATATCCGTGGATATGCCATTTCTGTCCCTTTTTTTCCAGTTTCCGGTACATCTTCACCGGACTCGCCTGTGCGGCTCTGCCTATTGCAAATTCCATTGTAAGGGCAGGAAGCCCCAGAATAAGCAGACATACTATATAGATAAGCACGAATGCTCCGCCGCCATTGCTTCCCGCCATCCACGGAAACTTCCATACATTTCCGCACCCTATTGCACATCCCGCGCTAAGAAATATAAATCCCAGGCGGCTGCCTAAACGTTCTCTCTCCAAAACACCAATCTCCTTATATTATTTTTATAGGCGAAACAAGCGAATCCCGAAGCCGTCTCCGGAATCCGCCAGTCACATAACACTCTTTATAACAACATATCTGATTATCATATTATCAGCAAACCAGGCCTGCAAGGCTCATTACCTACAGCCCGGGAATCTGATTACTTATCAACCTTAGGAAGTCCTGCAAATCCAACCTGTAATTCTTCATCTGTCGGGATATAATCCGTCATAAGTCCATCATTGTACTTCTGATATGCCACCATATCGAAATAGCCTGTACCGGTAAGCCCGAAAAGGATTGTCTTCTCCTCTCCGGTCTCCTTGCACTTTAAAGCCTCATCTATCGCAACCCTTATCGCATGGCTGCTCTCAGGTGCCGGAAGTATTCCCTCCACCCTTGCAAACTGTGTAGCTGCGGCAAATACGCTGGTCTGCTCAACCGAAACAGCTTCCATAAGTCCCTGATGGTACAGCTCAGATACAACCGGGCTCATTCCATGGTAGCGAAGACCTCCCGCATGGTTAGCCGAAGGAATGAAATTGCTTCCAAGCGTGTACATCTTAGCAAGCGGACATACCATGCCTGTGTCGCAGAAATCATAGGCAAATCTGCCTCTTGTAAGGCTTGGACAGCTTGCAGGTTCAACAGCGATAAATCTGTAATCCTTCTCACCTCTCAGCTTCTCACCCATAAATGGTGAGATAAGTCCTCCAAGATTGGAGCCGCCACCGGCACAGCCTATGATAATATCCGGCTTGACACCGTACTTTTCAAGTGCTGCCTTAGCCTCAAGTCCGATAACGGACTGGTGAAGAAGAACCTGGTTTAAGACACTTCCAAGCACATATCTGTAACCTTCTGTATGTGTTGCCACCTCAACCGCCTCTGATATAGCACATCCAAGGCTTCCCGTTGTGCCCGGGTGTGCAGCAAGAATCTTTCTTCCGACCTGTGTTGTCTCCGAAGGCGAAGGTGTCACACTCGCACCATAGGTTCTCATAACCTCACGTCTGAAGGGCTTCTGCTCATACGAAACCTTTACCATGAATACCTTGCAGTCAAGCCCCAGGTAAGCGCACGCCATAGACAGCGCAGTTCCCCACTGTCCTGCACCTGTCTCCGTGGTCACTCCCTTAAGTCCCTGCTTCTTGGCATAATAAGCCTGAGCTATCGCAGAATTCAGCTTATGGCTTCCGCTTGTATTATTTCCCTCGAACTTATAATAAATCTTCGCCGGAGTTCCAAGTGCCTTTTCAAGACAGTATGCCCTTACAAGAGGCGCCGGTCTGTACATCTTGTAAAAGTCAAGTATTTCCTGCGGAATATCAATATACGCATTGTCATTATCAAGTTCCTGCTTAATAAGTTCATCACAGAAAACAGGTCTTAAATCATCATACCCCATAGGTTCTAATGTGGCAGGATTTAAAAGCGGAGCCGGCTTAATCTTCATATCAGCACGCACATTGTACCACTGCTTCGGCATCTCGCTCTCTTCAAGGTAAATCTTATAAGGAATGTTCTTTTCTTCACTCATGGAATATCCTCCCTCTGCAATTATATGTCTTTATCACTATATCACTTTAAAGTGTATCTTGTCAACCTGATACCTCACAGCATCGCATGATATCCTCCAAGAACCGGACAAGACCGCCAAAAGGCGGTCTTGTCTATGTAAAATATCAGGAAGCTTCACTCTGCTGCGTAAATCCGAATCACCATATATTCCCTGAGCTTCAGTTTAAAATTATTCCTGTGTATTGTCAGCCTGCGGCTTAACATTCTGCTCATCTACAGCCACTCCGCATGATGTACAGAACTTACTTCCGGCTGCAATAGGTGCACCACAGTTAGGACATACAGTTCCCTCAGCCTTAGGCTGCTCTGTGTGCATTCTGTTGCCACAGCTTGGACAGAACATTGAATCGGCGCCAACCTCTGCACCGCATGCCGGACATACCGAAACACCCCTCAAATCCTTGAGCTTCTGCTCACACTCTGCGATAGCGTTCTGTGCAGCCTTGATTTCATCCAGATACTCCACAAAATCAGGCTCCGGATAATCTGCATGACGCTCTACATAGAGTCTTCCTATCTTCTCGTAGGCATTTGTGATTATCTTCTGCTCATCGCTTATTGCCGAATTGAGCTTCGCTGTATCAACAACGTCCTTGCTCTTCTGCGCAATAGTCTGTCCTGCATTCGATAAAGTCTTTCCAATGTTATCAAAAAATCCCATACAATAACCTCCTTATACAGCAAACCTATTATAAATACTTTTTCTGAAATTTTAACATCAATTCCCCTTAAAGTCAATTATTTCCAACACTTTATCAACCGTCAATCCTGAATTTTCTTCCAGTATTCTGCATACCTTTGAGGTCACTCCTGCGGCAGCATAAGATGTCCCTGATACCTCCCTGCTATCACCGCTCAGGGTTCTGACGGTAATGTTCTCCCCGCACTCGTACATATCGACCCATTCACCTCTCTGCGAAAAATCCGATATTGCTGTCCTGCTCTCATTCATTGAACCCACCGCAATCACGTCATCATAGGCCGCAGGATAATATTTTACATCCGGGTTTTCAACATAATCATTACCAGCCGATGCCACTACCACAACGCCCTTCTGTGCTGCATACTCAACAGCAAGCCGTACCGCCTCAACATCGGCAGCAAATCCTGCACTGATATTGATTACATCACATCCATATACATCGACAGCGTCAATGATTATCCCTGCAAATGTATCTGCGTCCACCTGCTTAAGTCTTCCATGTTCATACACACTGCTCACAAGAGCGACAAGCTCTGTATCCGGGGCATTCTCAAGAATGATTGACGCTACCGCCGTGCCATGTCCATAGGTGTCATCCGTTCCCATGCTCCCTTCAACATAATTCTTTCCTCCGGCGATATTGCCGGCGGGTATCGCTTTTTCTGAAAAGCCTGTGTCGATAACGGCTGCACGTATCTTCTTATCATCTGTGACAGTCCCACTGTCCTGCCGCCCTGCGCATGACGCAGTTATACAGGTTATCAATAATGCTGTTATCAGGGTCAAATATAATTTTACTCTATGTATTCCCATGCTTCTTATGTCCTCTTCATAAAAGTAACTTAATTATAATGCAGACAGGGTGTCATGTAAATGACACCCTGTCGCTCTCGGTAAAATATCAAAATTTAAGAAATACGCTAATATTAGTTATGGTTGCCAAGTATATCTGATACTGTTCCCGTAACCGGCTTTAATGCCTTTATGTCATTGTTGAAATCAGGTGTTACCTCGAAGTCCTCGGTTATTGTAGCCGTAAAGGTAAGGGCATTCGTGCCTTCTCCTCCTGCGAACTGTACATCCTTAACAGGAAGACCGCTTATAGCTGACAGTCCCATTCCGGAGGCACTCTTTATGACCTCATCATATATAACTGTTATCGAAATGGTGTCCCCTGCCTTGTACCTGCCAAATGCAAGGTTGGCAAGCCCTACCTGCTGTGGTGCCTTTGAGTCAAATACCTTGTAGTGTGCATCAACAGCTCCAATCCACCATTTGTTCTCTTTTCTTCCGGTAGCCGCTGCTTCCAGCTGTACGGAGTCATTTATACTGATTCTGGCATACGTCGGTGAGCCTGAAACAACATAGCCATTGTTGGAGGTTCCATATTTATCTTTTGTCCAATCACCTTTTCCATACTTGAATGCAATATTTCCCTGTGAACCGCCTGTGAAAGGAAACGCAATATCGGTCTGCAATCCTCCGGCACATATATCAAAAGCATACTGTCCGAAGTATCCTGTTCCGTCGCTGTATAATCGTAACCAGCACCAGCTGTCCTCAATATCCTGCACATCAGCCGTTATATAGAATCCTGCCTGTGTAGCAACATTCTTAACATAATCTCTTGTTACAGAATCGACACCCGCATTTTTCAATGCTGTATGAAGTGAATCAAACCAGATATGCGGTCCACCACTATAATCTACGCTGTTCTTGTCTTTTTTACTGCTTACCGTCCAATTTACATCCTTACCATAGGTGTACCAATGATTATAAATATCAGACGCATCATACTGTGACAATGCTTTGATTATTCTTCTAAACGACTTAGTATCGCCAAGACTTCCCGGATAATTGCCCTTTGTATCTATGGTCTTATACAGCTCCACATCATAGTAGCGATTGGTATTATTGATATTAAATGCAGCCGCCGCATCCGCCGCAGTCTCAGCTCCCCATTCCTCAACATTGAAGGTCTGCTCCATATCCTCAGGTCTGAATGTAAGGTATACATTCTCCCCACCGACATGCTTAAAATGATATTTATCAAGTGCTATATCGATGTCGACCGTTGAGCCATACGCCGTACCATTTACCGTTCTGTAGTAGACATAGATTGGATTGGATATCGCCTGTGTGCCCTCAGGAAGAGTTCTTGTTACCTTGTAGGTGAGCTTAGCTCCCGTTGAACCGTTCTTCAGGGTTACAGCCTCCTCACCCTCATATGAAAGTGTAAATATTCCTCCGTGACCCCACTTAGCTGTGAGGTTATAATCCTTCTGCGTTCCCTTCACTATCTCGGATACAGGTACATCACCTTCATACCAGCCAAGGAACTTATAGCCCTCCTTAGCTGTAGGTGCAATCAGGATGACATCATTGTCCTCAATGCTGTAGCTTGCAGGATTATCATTCGATACAGCTCCCGTTCCGGAATCATAGCTGATACTGAATACGTTCAGCGTCCATACCGCATACAGATTGATATTTCCCGATTCAACAAGGTTCTTTACCGTAGCTCCGTCACTGTATACAGGCTCGCCGTCCTTTTCAAGCGCCCAGCCGTTAAAGGTATAGCCCGGTCTTACAAAGCCCTCCATATCTGAGATAAGAGGAAGGTTCTTTGCTGTATCATATACCATATCAAGCGTCTCTGTAGGAACGGAATCACCCTTGCAGCTGTCAAAGGTTATGACATAAGAATTTACCGACCATTTTGCATAGAATGTCGGCTCATAGCCAACCCTGAGCTTTATCGGTGCAGTCACCTTATTGTTATATGTGCCATCATTGTACCAGCCCTCAAAGGTATATCCCGCCTTAGTCGGTTCATAGAGTGTGAGTAAATCATCTTCAACCGTGAAGCTGTCCGGATTTCCGGCAGCATTCTGTGCACCGTCCATATTGACATATATTATGCGGTATCTTACAGGTGTCCACACAGCATACAGATGAATTATACCATTGTCATCCGGCACAAGCTGTGAAACGACCTCACCGTCTGTATATTTTGCTTCCTGCCCTGCCTTCAATGACCAGCCTGTGAAGTTATACTCAGGCTTTGAAAAGCTGTTCTGCTTCAGTGCCTTGCTCTCTGTGTAGGTGAAGCTCTGTCCGTCCGTAATATCCCCGCCGTTGTTTGAATGGAATACAACCTTATAGCTGTGCTCTCTCCACTTAGCATAGAGCTCTCTGTCGCCTATGCCTGCGGCGGCTATCACCTCAACCTGCTCACCTACACATTCCTTATCGTAATACCATCCCTCGAAGGTAAAACCTGTCTTCTTCGCAGGCTTCAGTTCAATCCTTCCTGTTGTGATATTGTAGGAAGCCGGATTGCCATTCTCTGCCCCGTCCACATTTGAGTATACAAGCTTGTACTCTATCGGCGTATAGTGTGCATAGAGTACATGATTCTGTGCCGTCTTAACAACGGTATCCGCTGTTATCTGCACAACCTCGTCCGAAGCAGGCTGAGGCTTGGTAAACCATCCATCGAAGTCATATCCCCTCTTAGAAGGCTGTGGAAGCTCTCCGTATACCTCGTCAAATACTACATTCTTACTCAATGCCGCATCGGCAGGTAAGCTTCCTCCATTCACATCTAATGTCAGGATATAGCTGTCCGCCTTCCATATCGCTGTGTACTCAAGGTTCTCAGCCGGCATGTCCGCAAACAGTTCCCTGCTCCATTCATACGAATATCCTTCCTTTACAGGTACAGGAGCATTTATCTTCGTGCCATAATAGAGCGTTCCCGATGTGTAATTGTCCGCAGCTCCACCGGCGAAATCCCAGCTGAGAGTATACTGGTTTCTTGTGTAATAGTAATCAACTACATTCTTACTCTCATCGGTGCAGATTGTGATTGTCTTAGCCTCGCCGACAGCGGTAAAGCCTTCAAAGCTCTTTAGCGGTGCCTCAACATAGCTGTCCATAGGTGCAGTCTCATTTAAGCTGGCTGCAAGTGTGTACTGGTCGGAGCCGTCCACATTCTGATGGTAATAGTTGACCGTGTATCCGTATTCGCCTGCCTTCCATGCAGCAGTTAGCTTCATGTCCTTTGAAGGCATTGTTCTCACATCAAATCTCACATCGCCATCGTACCAGCCGGCGAAGCCATAGCCTTCCCTGTATGCCGAAGGAGGTGTTATATCCGCACCGTACAGCGCTGTTATCGTAACATTACCCTCAAGTGTTCCCTCGGTTGCATCGAAGGTGAGTGTATAGGTATTTCTGGTGTAGTCATATCTAAGTACCGCATTTCCGTCCGCCGTGATTTCAAGCGTCCTCTGCTCCGGCGCTGTGAAGCCTGCATAGTCATATGTCTGTGGTGTCACAATATCCTCCGTAACACCTGTGAGCTCATCCGTCCTGTCAAGCACATAGCTGCCATCAAGCTGCTGTAAATAATGCTCAACGCGGTAGCCTGTATCCTTTGCCGGGCTCCAGTCCGCATAGAAGGTACGGCTTCCTATACTTCCATGCTCTATTCTATCAACCCTGTCCCCGGTAAGCTCAGCGTTATCATACCAGCCCTCAAATACATAGCCTGTTCTGACCGCAGCCCTGAGTATGATTGTCTCACTCTCAATATTGTATGAAGCAGCATTGGTGCTGGCACCATCATACAGATTCTCATAGGAAATCTTATACTCCTCCGGAATCCACACAGCGTACAGTGTCACCGTGCTGCCGTCCGCCTTTGAAATGTTCTTGACACTCTCTGAATCGGTGTAGCGCACCTCTCCCGCCTTTGTAAGGCTCCATCCGCCAAAAACATAATTCTCACGCGAAAACTTATTATCCGGAAGAGTTACCGCCTCATCATAAGTAAGCGGAATATCCTCCATCTCTCCTTCTGCGTATTCGGAATTTCCGTCAAAATGTACCGTATATGTGACAGGTGTCCACAATGCATGATATACAATGTCCTCCTTGCCCATAACTGTATTCACCTCAACGGCCTTTTTGCCGTCAAGGCTCCAGCCTCCGAATATATATCCGTCTCTTGCCACATTCTCAGGAACATTGATTGTGCCCTCATAGCATGTATCGGCTGTCACAGCCTTATCGTCATATCCATAATCAAATGTGTACGAATATCTTTCGCGTCTGTAATTGACCTTGATTATCATTTTTCCGTCCGGTGCCACACTGGCTGTATCACATTCCTCACCAAGCACAGTCATATTGCTGAATACGATTCCACCATCTACCGTGAAAAGCTTATCGGCTGTGGTTTCTCCTTCAAGCGGAGTCTTTCTTAAGCTGTCCGCAGTGATTGACGAACCTGTATATCCTTGTGCTGTGAAACTGCTCTTAAGTCTGTAGGCTCCATCCGTATCCTGCACATAGTACTCAACTCTGTACTGTGTATCCGGATTTCTGCTCCACTGTGCAGTATATACTACATCCTCCGTTCCCATAGCTGAAGCTACTTCCTTATCCCAGCCGGTAAATGTATAACCATCTGCTGCAACCATAGGAGGAACAATCGCTGCACCGTATTTAAGCTCATAGCTTACACTTGTGTCTCCTGCCTCGCCTTCATTGAAGGTGACAGTGTGCCATTCAAGCGGATAATAATAGCGGAGAACTGTGCTTCCGTCTGCCTCTATTCTTATCTCCTGCGCTGCCGGTGAGGTATATCCCTCATACGTCTTAACCGCAGGTGTTACATAGCTGTCCGTGGTGCCTGTGAGCTTCTCGCTGTCTGCAAGCTCATACTCACCTGAGGCTATCTGCTCCTTATAATGCTCCACACGGTAAGCTGTGTTCACAGAAGGTGTCCATTTTGCAAATATATTAGTATCCTGTGCCGGCATAAGCTCAGGGAACTCATACACCTGATTTAGCTCCTCATCCTCATACCAGCCTGCAAAATCATAACCCATTCTTACCGGATCGGCAGGCTTGTCTATCTTCTTTTCAAACGCAGCATTGATAATATTGATATAGGTTCCGCCATTGGTGTAAGGAACTATAACATATCCGTCCCTTAAATTATCCCAATATAATGAAAGTCTTCTCTGTATAGGTTTTGATGAGAAAGCAAGCGGATATCTGTTCCATGTTATTATCATCTCACCTTCAAGTCTCTTATCTGCCTTATCAGGAGTTACCGTTATAGTGTTCGTCTGAGGGTCATAGGAGAACTTGTCATTAGTCATCACAATGTCAAAATTATTTCTATTCCTGCCGCTTGCAGGCTTAGCCGGGTCATAGTAATCCTCATATACCGCATGGGCCTCGCCGCCTTCAACCAGGTCAAGGTATGTAAGGTCAAACACACTGTCCGGTACCACCACCGAGCGGACATGCTGCTTCATCTTCATATACGGCATATCCTCCTGTGCAGTGGTAAAATCAAGTATACTGTCCCTGTTTCCCACGGACCACAGCGGCCATTCCTTATTGATAAGCGTGTACATCGCCGTATATCTGTCGTTGAGTGCCTGTGCCTTAAGTGCGACATCCAGATAAGCACCCACATCTATCAGAAGTGCTCCGCTGTACTGCTGGCTCTTTCCAAGACTCTGGGTGTATTTAAGCTCATAGTAGAAATATCCCCACAGCTTAGTATATGCTCCGGCGTCCGCGACAAATCCAACCGAGGCTAACTTGGTTGAGAACACACCTACCTTGAACTCGAACTCAAGCCCCGCCCTCACGGCAAGTCTTCCCATTACATAGAAATCAAATTCATACGCATCCTCAATGAGCTGTACGGTATCGTTGTATACCTTTCCGGCAAACACATCTATCGTATATGTATAGCGCTTTCCGGTTATGTAGTCGAAGTCGAAGCCGACAGCAACGCAGGCATCAACCTTAACAACAAAATCCACATCTATGCTTACCGCAATAATTGGCAGGCACGGCGGCAGAAGCTTTTCCTGATTTATAATATTCTGCTCAAAAATCTTTATCCAGTCGGACTCCTCGTCCATCATATCGCTGTAGCGCTTGACAAGCTTATTGGCATTCTCCTCGGAATCCTCATCCTCGCCATCATCCTTCGCCTGCTCTATAAGCTCCTTAATCTGATCTGCGATATCAAGTGCTGTATTGAAGCCGCCCTTATCCTCATCGTCATTGTCATCGCTGCTGTTAGTGACCATGACAGCACTCACTTCAATTCCTGTATAATTGAGCACATCAATATTGGCAGTCACGCGGTACTCTGCAATGTAAGGGAATATTCCCCATACCTTCCAGACAGCCCTGCTGCTCACGCCAAGGTCAAGACCAACTTCCTCGGTAAACTTACCGCTTACAGTTATCTCTACCTGATTGTCGGAGCCTTTTTTACCCATTGTAATCTTTGCCTGAACCTCAAGCTCCACGCTAAGTCCCTTATCCCTTGCTGCGGAACCCTCAGCCTGTGAAAGATTCTTAGGTGTCGTGCTGATTGTAGCCTTAGGATATCCGTCCTCAAGCTTACATTCAACCGATATGTCAGATGACATAAGCTGCAGCTCCTCCGGCGATATCGTACATCCATCCTCAAGGATTACCTTGTAGTCCTCAAGGTTCATGTTATCTTTTAACCTTGTAAAGTTGTCTGTGGCAAGTGCTAAGGAGGCAAGATACTGTGCCGCCTCATCGGCAAAGCCGCTTTCAACTGCCTGTTTCTCAATTGCTCTCTCGATTGAGGCTGTATCCACGCCCTCAATCATTTCCGCTCCGGACATCTGTTCACTTGTATAGATGTCCATAGCTGCTATCACTTCATCAAAACCAACAGCCCTATACCCAATTGTCGTAGTGCCGTTATCATTTTTCGTGACAGCTGTTACTAAGCCGTAGCTTCCTATCTGTGCAGCATTTTCACCTTCTGAGATACCGAATATTCCACTATAAAAAGCAACATAGTCGCCTATATCCACCGTTGTCCGGCTGTCAAGCCCGACATTGGCATACACATCCGGAGAATAGTCAAGCACCCTGTTGTCAATCGTCATACTGTCCTCGCCGGCATTGTCAAGGAAGGCAGCTGATACAGGCAGAATATCCGGTGTGAAGATTACATCCTCAGGTGCGGCATTCTTATAGCTGTACCTGTTACCGTTCTTACCTGTTATCTCTACATAAGCTATATCACCATTCTGTTCATCCGGCGTATCCAGCGTTCTTAAATCCGGCCTTAAGCCTGCATATATTGATATTACATCCCCTACGTTCAAGCTTTTCCTGCTGTAATCGAACTGACCCTGTGTAAGCTCTGCCGGGCCAAGCACCCCATCCTTATCCGCCTGATAGAGTGCAATACTCAGCGTTTCAACAGAATCTCCAGCATTGGTTATATTCTTTAAATCGCTTATAGGTATATACACAATGTCACTGTTAAGTGATACATTCAATACCTCCTTCTTAGCTGTTGTAAAGTTGTACTCCCTTACCGTGTCCGGCTGGTTTTTAAAATTAAGTCTCGAATCCGTGAGTGTGATTCTATATGTACAACCGTCCTCAAAACCCGGAACAGCCATGGATGAATTGTTTTCTATCTCAGGAGTAATTCCTGTAATCACATACTCTCCATCCGCACCTGTAACCCTGACAATGTCCGTCTGCCCAGGGTCGGTAAGGTTCTTTACATCAAGAGCTGCGCGCACTCCCTCTGCGTCCAGCTTCTTGTCCTCTGTCACAACCGTGATGGCAAAGCTGTCTCCGTCGACATTCTCCGCTGCGGCAAATACTATGTTCTCTACCGGCTGCAGCTGCTCAGCCTGTCTATATGCAGCATACAGTGTAAGGTCACTGTTGACACTGTCATCCTCCTTAACCGGCTGTGTAAGTGCTTCATCATAATACCATCCAAGGAAGATATTCCCTTCACTGTACGGCGTAGAAAAACTCTTTATCCTGGTTCCACGCTCAACCTGCTTTGTCTGTAATACACTTCCGCCCTGTGTTGCAAAATTCACAGAATATCTCACTTCCGGCTCCACATTATTCTGTGTGGTAGTCTCCTGTGTGGTAGTCTCCTGTGTGGTAGTCTCCTGTGTGGCGTTCTCCGCTTCACCGGACTCACTGACAGTCTCACCACTGACTGTGGCAGGCTGGGTATCCGCCGTCTTTGAAGAACTCTGTTCATTCCCTCCTGCCGGAGTCTCCTGTTCTGACGGCTCAGTCACCTCCGGTGTCTCATACTGTTCACCGGATTGTTCCGTCTGCCGCTCATCTGCCGGCTGGCTTTCTGTCTCTGAACCGGTATTCTTACCGCTCTCCTGCGGCAGATCCGCAACCTCCGTTCCAATCAGCGGCTGCTCATCCGGTGCACCCTGCGCCGGCCTGGATTTCCCAATCGTGTTAAGTATTGCCAACGCTGTGCCGGACACAATCAATGCAATAATGATTGTAAGCACTGCTGCTCTTCTGGCTTTGTCTGCCCATATTGCATTATAGATTTTTCTCCACATAGCATATTCCTCCTGTTGTCTTTTATAAATCAAAAGTACTACATTAATTCTATCTGCTATATATAATATCCTATTAAAAATCATTCATGGACGAAATTGCATGAATTACATTTTTTTTGACATGAACGATAAGACTTAGCTGTAGAAATTTATCAATATAAAGTTTATAATACATATATAAATTTACAGGGGTGAATGAACGAATGCTTAAAATAGCTGTATGTGATGACGAGATAAACGAAATTTCTTCTATATCCTCTTTTATAAATACCTATATGGCAGAGCACGATATACCGATTAGCTATAAATGTTATACCAGCAGTGTTGAGCTTGCCTCAAAGGCTGCTTACGAAAAATATGACCTCTATCTGCTGGATGTCATCATGCCTGTTTTAAACGGGATGTCCCTTTCCAGGGAGATTCGCAGCTTCGATAAGGCAGCCGATATTATTTTTCTTACAGCATCGCCTGAATTTGCGGTCGAAAGCTACACCGTCAAGGCCGCCAATTATCTTCTCAAGCCCATAACAAGGGATAAGCTTTTTGGCGCTCTCGATGATATTCTTGAAAAGAAAGAGTCGGACAGCCCTAAATATATCGTGGTAAAGAACAGCAACGGAGTACATAAGCTTCTTTTATCAAATATAGTCTGTGTCGAGGCTTTCAACAGAAAAGTAATTTACTATCTCAATAACAATTCACAGCTGGAATGTTCCGAGCGTTTCACATCAATATGTGATAAGCTTATGTACAACCACGAATTTCTGCTTGCCCACCGCTCATTTGTGGTCAATATGAACTACATACGTTCAATCGGTGCCACGGATATGCAGCTTCAGAACGGAAAGACCATCCCACTTGCGCAGAGAAGAGTGAGCGAGCTGAAGAAGCAGTATCTCGCCTTCCAGATGGAGGAAACGCCATGATAAATATTTCAAATATTCTGGATTTAACCAATTACGCTTTTGTCCTTTTCTTCGGAATAACGGCGGCCTTTTACTTTGTAGGCATACATTTTGAGGACAATAAAAAACAGTATATTTTTACCATCCTTGTATTTGGGTGCATACAGCTTATTGCGTATCTGCTTTTAGGGAAGCAGACATTATATACGTGCTATCCTCTGCTCATACATCTTCCTCTCATTCTTCTGATATTTTTTGTATTCCATCAGAGTATCAGCATGTCCATCATCTCTGTGCTTACAGCTTATCTTCTGTGTACACCGCGAAAATGGATTGGGACGCTTATATCATCATTTTTCGGCTATAACCAGGATATTGCCAATGCTGCCGCCATTCTGGTGACTATTCCGCTGCTTATACTTATAATAAAATACTTATCCCCCTATGTTGAAAAGCTTAAATATGAAAGCACCACCTCTCTTCTGCCGTTTCTCCTTCTGCCACTTGCGTACTATATCATTGAGTATGCGTTTACAGTCTACACCGACCTTCTGCACACCGGAGGAATCGTTATTATCGATTTTGTGGACAGCTTTATTGTATTGTTATATTTGATACTTTCAATTTTTTCACTTGACGCCGCCAACAAGCGAAATAAGACAGAGCACGAAAACCTCCTTCTCAGAACCGCAGCAATTCAGGTCCAAAAGGAGATACAGCAGATATCTTACTCAGAGAAGCAGGCTGCCATATACCGTCATGACCTGCGCCATCATCTGAATTTTATAAGCCAGTGCATAAAGGAAAACAAGAATGAGGATGCCCTGAACTACATAGCGGAAATAAGCACCTCCCTCGACAACAGCAGGGTTGTGAAGTACTGCGAAAATGAAGCTCTCAATCTTATTCTGTCATATTATGCTGACGAAGCCGGCGAAAATGATATAAAAGTAAGTATATCGGTCACCGCCTATGATTTTTCAAAATTCCAGATAACCAATCTGTGCAGCCTTTTTGCCAATGCCTTTGAGAACGCAATCCATGCCTGTGTCCAGCTGCCCCAGCCGGATGACAGATATATCAGCCTTAAGCTGTACGAAAAAAACGGGAAGCTGTGCATAAACATGTCAAACAGTTATCACACAGCACCCGTTTTTAAAAATGATGTCCCTGTCACATCCGCAAGCGGACACGGCATAGGAATACAGAGCATGATATCCGTAATAGAAAAATATCATGGTATCTATGGCTTTTTTGCCGAAAATGGAGAGTTCCGTTTTCAGGCATCAATCTGATCGTACAATACAACTAACCCCAGTTTTTCAGCTGGTCCTTATGGGTATATCCCTTCATCTTCTCCTTAAAGGAAGAAAGCTGTCTTTTATATTCTCCGGCGGCTTTCTCCTTTAGAAGCCCCTGTAAAAGCATTTCCTCAAGTCTTTCATCGAACCTTCTAAGCCCCGCCTGCGCATTATCCTTGTAGTTGTTGTTCATATTCATATTGATGTCCGCTATAATCCCGTCAAGCTCCTTCTCATACTTCGATTTGAAAAGTCCCATAGCTGTTATTCACCTCCCTGGCCAATAAATTTTCTTATCATCTGCATCATACTGTCAAATTCTATAGGCTTTGAAATATGCCCATTCATTCCTGCCTGAAACGCCGCTTTCTTATCATCATCAAACGCATTTGCCGTCATTGCAATTATCGGTATGCCTGCCTTTGTGGAATCCGTCATAGCCCTTATATGTTCAACAGCCGTGTACCCATTCATATTAGGCATCTGGATATCCATAAGTATCAGGCAGTAATATCCCGGCTGTGCTTTTTCCAGAGCTGAAACGCACTCCGCTCCATCCTTCACCCTGTCCACGTCAAAGCCATGGAAGCTGAGAAGCTCCACGGTAATCTCGGCATTCATATCGTTATCCTCAGCAAGCAGGATTCGCTTTCTCCTCTCCCCACGATTATACTCAATAATTGTTTCATCAGCTCTTTCATCCTGCAGTGGCACATTAACCAAGCCCTGAGTCAAAAGTACGACAAAGGAACTTCCCTTGCCAATCTCACTTTCGACATTGATTGTTCCTCCCATAAGCTTTACAAGCTGATCCGCTATTGCCATTCCAAGCCCTGTTCCGGGCTGCTTGCTCTCAGTGGTATTTCTCTCCCTTGCAAATTCCTCAAAAATATGGGATATAAATTCCTCCGACATTCCTATTCCGGTATCTGACACCCTGATTTCATACAAGCCATATCCCTCCGTATAGCAAGGCAGCTCAGTCACTTCAAATGTAACCCTTCCGCCAATGTCCGTGTACTTGTAGGCATTACTCAGGAGATTAAAGATTATCTGTTTTACCTTCAAAATGTCACAGCTTACATAGTGGTGCCTGACATTCACCTTCAATGAAAAGTTCAATGCTTTCTGTGCCATCTGATTTTCAAAAACCGCATAAATCTCCCTGCACTGATCGTCAATGCAGACTATATCCTCTTCAAGTGTTGTTTTTCCGCTCTCAATTCTGGCAATATCAAGTATATTATTCAGGATTTCAAGAAGATATCTGCTCGAATCATCTATCTTGTCGAGATATCCGGCTGCCTTCTCTTTATTGTCAAGCTGTTCGCGTAACAGCTTGGTGAATCCGATTATGGCATTCATAGGTGTACGTATATCATGACTCATATTGGAAAGGAAGGTGCTCTTAGCTGCCGTCGCACGTTCAGCGCGCTCAAGTGCATTCTGCAGTTCAAGCTGACGTCTCTTCTCCATGTAGTAATTCTTCTTCTCTGAATTGTTGTGAACTCCCCACATAAGTGCACACATCAGAATGTACAACAGCATAAATGCCGTCTCCATGGCATAGCAGACCTTGTACACCTCAAAAACAGGGAACATGACATGTATCGTATAGCTCTTATACTTTTCCTCGGTCAAATACCAGCGTCTGCCATCATATCTGATTTTTTTCAGCTTTTCCCTAACCGTTTTTCCGTCAGAGTACATCCGGGCAAGCCGCTCACCGGTAAGACTGTAAGCACTCGTCTTATTGGCTGCAATCACATTATCACATTCCGATATGACTATAAGTCCGTCATTGGCAATCTGCATATTTTCAAATATACTGTCAAGCGTGATATCATTTACACCCTCCACCACCATGTCCTGAAGCTTGTATACAATCACCGCCCCAGGAGCGTCATTTCGATGCACAACAGCTATGTCATACCCCTGTCCCTCCGCGGCATACACTCTGGTCATATATACCTTCTTAGGGGATTCTATCACCCCTGAAACGCTTTCTGCGGATATAAGTGTGCTCCAGTCTTCTATATGCGTATCTGCCGTTGATTCAACATTTAATAAAACATCCATGTTCCCATCAAGCACGATAATACCGCTCAGATGCTGCTCATAGGAATATATTCCGATATTTTTAACATAAAATAACTCATCCTGTTCAAGATTATGCACAATCGCAAGTGCTTTATCAAGCAGATGCACAAGACTCTTTGTCTTGTCATTCGCTCTGTAATTATCATAGGTCTCAACCTTTTCTTCAATATATTCTATCGTCTGCACTCTTATTTTTTCTATTGAAGTAAGTCCACGATACATTAATAACAAATGCAGTGCTGCAAGACACAGGAGCAGTACCAGAACGACAATTCCGGAGATTTTAAACACTCTCAGTTTTCGTTTAAAGCTGTCCACTAATCGTTCCCCCTCCCCAGAGATTTCTCCGCATCCAATCCGTATTTCCCGACAATTGCGGCTATGGTTCCATCGTTCATCATATCACCAAGAGTTTTAAACAGCTCCTCCACAAACTCTTCATCATATTGTATATCAAATGCGACACCAAGTGCTGAATACAGGAAGCTCTCATCAAGAAGCCTGTACTCATCCGGTGCCGTGTTGATGAACGATATCAGTGCACTCTCGTGGCCGCATATAGCCTCCACGTAATTTTTTCTTAGTGCGGCAAACACCTCATCCATGTTAGAAAAGCAGTACACAAGGCTTACATCCGGTATACCCTCAAAATCAGAACGCAGAAAATATTCTTCAGCCTTCGAGGTCTCCTGAACCGCTATCATTTTTCCCGTCAGATCCTTAAGCTTCTGTATTTCGCTGTCCATACGCACCGCTACCATCTGGCGGCTGTAAAGATATGGTCCTGCCCACAGGTATTTGTCCTCTCTGCCATTCATGCTGAAGCAGCCCCAGATACAGTCAACCTCGCCATCCTCAAGGAGCTTATTCTTATTCTCCCACACTATAAGCTTGAACTCCGGTTCATACCCCATCCTGTGAAGAGCCTCTGTCGCAATCTCTACATCTATTCCCATGAACTCTCCATCGACATCCTTATATAAATATGGGCTTATAATGTCACTCCCTATGACAATTTTTTTCGCCGCCGTCAATGTTTCTGTATCAGCACTGCCATCGCTGCAGCCTGAAAGCATATTTACCGCAATCAGAATGCTTACAAATAAAATATATTTTTGTACATTTCCCTTTTTCATTTTTACCCCCATGCATACTGCAAGCAATGCTTGCAGTACTGCTATTAATAAATAGTTTGAAAATTTTATTTTCAAACTTATCCCCCTGCATACTGCAGGCACTGCCTGCAGTACTGCCACCAATAAGTATCATTACGCAAAAATACACAAAGACCCGTCAACAAATTAATTCTTGTGAATTACTTGTCGACAGGTCTGTTATCCCTCAGCTATAACCTACTGCATGTTAACATACTGAGCCTTATTTAAGAGCTCCTTCTGATTATTGATTATGGAAATTGCCTCCTGCAGGTCCGTTGTCTTCTGCTCACCTGTATTCATGTTCTTGATGGTTACCTGATTGGTGTCAATCTCATCCGTGCCCAGTATAATACAGAACGGAATAGTAAGCCTGCTTCCATAGGTGAGCTTTTTCTTGAACTTACCGCCCTCTAGATATATCTGGGTATTGATATCAGCAGCTCTTAATCCCGTTGCAGTCCTGACAGCATAAGTCATATCATCGGTCATCGGTACAACAAGCGCATCTACCGGGCATTCAAGTTCTCTGTTCAGGAAATTATTCTCACACAGAACATAGAATAATCTTGTAAGACCGATGGAGATTCCGACTCCCGGCAGTGACTTCTTTGTGTAGTACTCTGCAAGATTATCATAACGTCCGCCGCTGCACACGCTGCCGTACTCCGGATGATTCTTTATAAATGTCTCATATACCGTTCCGGTGTAGTAGTCAAGACCTCTGGCAATTGACAGATCAATCTTATAATAATCTGCCGGCACACCGAAGCCTGCAATATAATCAATCACGGTTGTAAGCTCCGAAAAACCTGCATCGAACACCTCATTACAGCCGGCAAAGCCCTTAAGCTTCTCAACCTTCTCCTCATTGCTTCCGTCAAATGTGAGAACATCAAGCAGCTGTGAAGCCGTAGCCTCAGGTACCTTGAGTTCAACAAGCTCCTTTGCAACATTGTCACGTCCAATCTTGTCTATCTTATCAATGATCCTTAAGATATCCACGGCGCTTTCCTTCACTCCGAAGTTGTCAAAAAGACCGTTTAACACCTTACGGTTATTGATTCTGATGACGAAATTATCAATTCCTAAGTTGTTGAACAGATTATATATGATACTAGGTATCTCTGCGTCATTGACTATGCTTAAGCTTCCGTCTCCGACAATATCGATATCTGCCTGATAGAACTCTCTGAAACGTCCCTTCTGTGCTCTCTCTCCGCGGTATACCTTTCCAATCTGGTATCTCCTGAATGGGAAGGTAAGCTCTGAATAATTCTTGGCAACATACTTTGCAAGAGGCACCGTAAGGTCAAAACGCATCGTAAGGTCTGAATCACCCTTGTTAAATCTGTAAATCTGCTTCTCTGTCTCGCCGCCCGCCTTCGCAAGGAGGATTCTGCTGTCCTCCAATACAGGTGTGTCAAGCGGATAGAAGCCATACCTACGGTACACCTTCTCCATCTCTGATTTAATCTTTTCAAATATAACCTGATCCTTTGGAAGAAGCTCCATAAACCCGGATAAAGTTCTTGGTTCTACAATCTCACTCATGAAAAAATCTCCTGTTATAATATAGTATTTTATGTACAAAGAGCATTGCTTAGAAAGCCCTGATGCCGCTTACCCGCATAATTGATTTAAGAATATCATAGAATATTTCAAAATGCAACCTGTCTGAATTTTATAAATTTCTTCCGTATGAATTTTATAATTTCTTCCGGTGCACAACTTGACAAATCCACACTTCGTATGCTAGCATATATATACTCTTTGCACTGCATACAAACCTACAGTACAAACTGAGCAGACCGTGACACCCTGTCATGGAGTCGGGTCACACAAGTGACAGTGGAATCTATTCATCCACGGGACAGTAGTTGCTAATACTGAATCGTGGGTGTTTTTTTATACTTTTCTAAGAAAACATTTCGTTTTTAAAACCCACACATAAGTGTTATAGAGTGATATCAGCTTTTTAACTATTCACATGCAGCATGGCAGAGCGAGCTGTTTCAGGGCGAAAACAGACCGCTCTAACGCCACCAAAACGACTTATCGCTCAGAAACGGAGATTAAAAACTATGAAAAAAAATGAATCCACAGCACCGGCACATAACACCAATGACATCGATTTCGAGAACATTGCCAACAGAGTATCCTTCATCACAATCGTTGGCAATGTGCTGTTATCAATCATCAAGCTTTTAGCAGGTATTATCGCACATTCTAACGCAATGATAAGTGATGCAATACATTCTGCTTCAGATGTTTTCAGCACAATAATCGTGATTATCGGAATTAAGCTATCGGCAAGGAAGCCTGACAAGGAGCACCCTTACGGACATGAACGCATGGAATGTGTTGCCGCCATCGTGCTTTCCATAGTCCTCTTTATCACAGGCCTCGGAATAGGTTCAACCGCCGTCAAAAACATTACAAGCGGCAGCTACAACACCTTACAGATTCCCGGCATTCTCGCCCTTGCTGCAGCGATTCTCTCAATCGTATGCAAGGAGGGCATGTACTGGTACACAAGATACAATGCCAGAAAAATCGACTCCAGCGCTCTCATGGCGGACGCATGGCACCATCGCTCCGACGCATTTTCATCAATCGGAGCACTTGTCGGAATCGCAGGTGCAAGACTCGGCTTCCCGGTAATGGATTCTGTTGCCAGCCTTGTAATATTCGTCTTTATCATAAAAGCAGCATACGATATCTTTAAGGATGCCATAGATAAAATGGTTGACCACTCCTGTGATGACAGGACTGAAAAAGAAATCCGGGACTGTGTCATGGGAAACAAGGATGTGCTTGGAATTGATCTGCTTCAGACACGTATATTCGGCAACAAGATATATGTGGATGTGGAGATTCGTGCAAATGCTTCCTACACATTGAAGGAGGCACACGAAATAGCCGAATCCGTACATAATGATATTGAAAAGAATTTTCCTAAGGTTAAACACATCATGGTGCATGTCAATCCGGCGCTGTAGCAGCCTTTGGGACAGGGGTCAGACCCCTGTCCCAAAAAGCGGGGACACCTGTACCTGACCCCCTCTGTCCCATGAGCTATCTTCTCAGCATTCTGTTAGGCACATCGTACACACCGATTACGAATTTCTGCACGGTCAGATTATGATGTGCAATTTCTCCTTCGGCTTCAAGCTTAATCACAGTGCGCATTATGTTGACGCAGGATTTTTCGACCTCACTCAGTGTTACCTTGCCCTTGCACATCACGTCCTCCGCCAGCATTCTTGCAAATCTGGTTGAGGTATTATCAAAGATGCGCGCTCTCACCCTTCCCGGAAGCTCTATCATCGCCATCACAAGGTCATCATTCGTGATGTGTCGAAGAATCGTCTGTATCTCTTTATCAGACATCTCTAATAAGGTGAGGGATGTCTGATTGACAATGGAATAATCCCTCTCATCGACCTCCCTGTTATCCTCACATAGCGACCTCACCCACTTGTCGCGCTTGTCATCCTCTTTTATATAATCGTCCTCAGACCTTTCCTCCTCCTTCTTCTGAAGAATCTCCCTGAGAAACTGCGGCATAAGCGACTGCATGTAGCTTCCAAGCCTGTCTATACTAACACCTGTCTGAATCAGACAGGCGCCCTTGTAATACATAAGCACAATCAGCCCTTCATAGGCGTGGTAATCATCGGCGGCAAGCATGTTAAGCCCTATCTCAGACACAACAACCGGCTCATCGCCGTCCACAACCTGCGTCATCAGTCTGAAAAGAAATCCCTGCGTCCTGTCGCTCTTATCCAGCTTGTCACATGCATCGCAAAGCGCCAGCAGCCCCTCCTGCCTTGCAAGCTCAGAAAAATCCATTATTCGTCTGTAAGCATCCATCACCCCGGAAATACCGCCGGCATTTTCTCTGTCACCATTGATGTCAACACAGCAGCTTTTCAGCTCATTCAAGAAAAATGTATCCATATTGATTCCTCCTCACCGGTAATTATATATCGACTACTCTATCAGCTTCAATTTCACAAGCCGCGCCCTAATTGCACCCGTTGTCCCGCTTACCCACAAAATACTCCACAAGCATCTGCTGGATATTCTTAGGGTACATGAGATTGGCATACGAAAAGCCCCTTTCACTCACCTTGACAATCGTCTTGATTCCGCGCTCTCTTCCTGCCTCCGTCGCAACCTTGTCAAGTCTTCCGTCCTGCTCTCTCTCTGCAATCAGCCCATCAGCCATCATAATCCTACTCAAGCCTCCAGCCGGGATTTTCTTGACATCATCCCTCTCACATATACGCTCCAGCTCCTTTTTTATTTCCGAAACATACATATAATCTGCGTAATTAAAATTAGCCGCCTCCTCCTCAAGAAGGTAAAATTCCTGCTTCTCATTCTTCTTACTTGCCTTGGATAAGGTTGGTTTTTCCTTTTCTTTTGCCGCGTCCACTTTATTTATGAGCAGCTCCGGATATTCGCCGGCACATTTTTCTACAACTGAGAGGAAGCTTTCTCCGTATTTTGAGAATTTATTTTCTCCAACTCCCGAAACATTCAGCATTTCACTCTTAGAGACAGGAACCTTCGCCGCCATGTCAATCAGGGTCTTATCACTGAAAATTATGTACGGAGGCAGATTTTCCTCTCTGGCAAGCTCAAGTCTTAACTTTCTCAGCCTGTCAAACAACTCATAACCGGCAGATGTAAGCGCATCGATTGCCTTAGTCTTTTTATTGGAGGCGGCTGTCCTCTCCGGCAGCTTATCGTCATCCGTAATCTTGACAAGCACTCTTGCATCAGTATTCTTGAGCCTGCTTATATCGCCCATTTTCAGGACCTGATAATCGCCGACTGTGAGATAGCCTTCAAGCACCAGCTGCTCAACCAGACGCCTTAAAAGATTCTTGTTGGAGGAAGCCAGCACACCGTAGGACTTATATTTTGCGGCACCTATCTCCTCCAGCCGCGCTGTCTTTGCGCCGGATACAGTATCTATAATGATATTTCTTCCGTATCTGCCGTTCGCCTCGTATACGCAGTTTATGATTTTCTTTGCCTCATCCGTCATGTCCAGTGTCTCGAACTCATGCAGACAGTTGCCGCAATTTCCGCACGGCTTGTCCGGGTTCTCTCCAAAATATTTCAAAATGTAGTTGCGGAGGCATTCCGTGGTGTAGCAGTATTTCTCCATTACCTGAAGCCTTCTGCTATCCCGCTCCCTTATCGTCTGCTTATCTGTTTCATCCAAATCGGACATTTCCTTGCGCTCCAGCAGAAATCTGTTGATAACAATATCCTGCGGTGAAAACAGCAGAATACACTTCGAATCCAGACCGTCTCTTCCCGCTCTTCCGGCTTCCTGATAATAATTCTCCATGCTCTGCGGCATGTTGTAATGTATTACGAACCGCACATTCGATTTGTCAATTCCCATGCCGAAGGCGTTGGTGGCAACCACAATGCTTATGTAATCGAATACAAAAGCATCCTGCATGCGCTTTCGCTCCTCAGCGCTCATTCCGGCGTGATATTTCGCAGCCGAAATCCCCCTGCTCTTCAACAAATCATACAGATTGTCGACATTTTTTCTCGTCGCGCAATAAATTATTCCGCTGTCCCCCTCATGCTCCGCAATATAATCCAGAATATACTGCTCTTTTTTCTTAGGCTTCTCCACCTGAAAAAACAGATTCTCCCTGTCAAATCCGGTGACAAGGGTATACGGATTGACCAGCCCGAGCGTACACACAATATCGTCCCTGACATTCTCCGTCGCCGTCGCCGTAAATGCGCTGATTACCGGGCGCCTGTCAAGCAGCCTCACGAACTCCACTATCTTCATGTAGCTTGGCCTGAAATCCTGCCCCCACTGCGATATACAGTGTGCTTCATCCACTGTAAGCATCGATATCCGTATATCCTGTGCAAGCTCCAGAAAGCTGTCCGTAACCAGACGCTCAGGCGCTACATAGATAATCTTGTACACTCCACGCCTCGCTCTGTTGACCGTCTCATAAAACATATTTTCAGAAAGTGAGCTATTGATAAACGCCGCCGGAATACCAGCCTCATTCAACGCCTTAACCTGATCCTGCATGAGTGAGATAAGCGGCGAAATTACAATTGTTATGCCCGAAAGCAGCATCGCCGGAATCTGATAGCACACCGATTTTCCCGCTCCGGTAGGCATAACGGCAAACACGTCCCTGCCCGACAGTATATTGTCGATTACCTCCTTCTGCCCCGGTCTGAATGCCCCATATCCGAATAATGCCTTCAGTGCCTCCTCCGGTGTCCCATAGCTCCTATTTTCCCCCGGTCCATTCTCCTGAAAAGCTACATTATCATAGACCGGCATGTCATATCCCGAAGCAGCCTGCCCTTCAAAATCGCTCTCATACTCTGCATTCTCCGCCATTTTAAACAGGCTGTCCCATGCCCCATCGTCCATGCAGCTCTCATCATAACCCGAATTGTTGTTCATTATATTCTCCCTCATTCCTTTTAATTTATCTCCGCAGCAAAACATACATTCTATTTCAATTATACCTAATTTATCAGTCAATTTCAACTTTTTGCGGATAATTATTTAGTTATTCCATCGGTTCACCACCACAGCATCAGTTCACCACCACAGCACCGCTTCATTAAAATATCCACACAAAAAAACCGCCTGCCCTGTTCTCCTGCAGAGCAGACGGTTTTCGTCTATGTATCGATGTGAAATTTATATTACATTCCGTACCTTATTACATAATAGATAATATACACCCGGCCGGGACAACCACCATCTTTCAACTGTTATATTCTCCTTTATCCTGCTCAACGTCTTTTTTCTTTTTTAATCATAAGCACCGCTCCGGCACCAAGGATTATCATTACTGCGCCAAGTACTATAAGCCAATTCGGAAGCCATACATTGCCTGTATGTGGTGACTCTATAATCTCTGCATCCGAATTCTTCCCATTGTCCGTTTCGGCTTCAGAACTACTGTCCTCCACCCCAGCATCAGCTCTGTCCATCGGTTTTTCATCTACAATTACTGTATAGTCCGATGCATGTGTAAATACAAGTCCGGCATTTCCTGCTGCGTCAATTTCATCTGAACAGATAAACTCCAGCTTACCCATCTGCTTATTGAAATAGAACAGATTTGCATACAGCCCGGCATTCTTCTTATCCATATTGATGGTAAGAACCGCCGCAAAACCAAACTCTCCATCGTGGGCAAGTGTCAGGTTCACCCGGTAACGTTCTCCCGTGACATTGTTGATAATATCAAGCGGTATTCCCGCTCCTGCATTTTTACCGTGGGCGATACCAAAATCAATGTCTCCAAAAATATTCTTGATATCCTTGCCGTTTACCGTCCATGTAACTTCATCGCCCATATCGAAGATGACTGTTATATCCCTGTCTTTGATGCTCTCAAAGATATTCTGTGGAACAATGGTGCTTCCGTTCATATCCACATTTATGGTTTCTCCGTCCTTTGCTGCTTCAATCCGGCTCCTGATAACATCCCAGCCGTTTTTCCCACTATCTTCCTTAATAAACGGTTTTCCCGTCTCCGGCTTGCTGCTATCTGTATTTTGGTCTGCCATATCCGTGCCCGGATTTTTATTATCTGTACTTCCCTGATTATCGTCCGGGGCTCCCGTATTGTCATCATCCTGCAGCTTTTCTATCGCCTGCGTATAGCTATGTCCGCAGTTCGCGCAGATATAGGTCATAACGCCCTCTGTTGTCGTGGTAGGCTCCTTCGTCACCTTCGAGGTATAGCTGTGTCCTAAAGCCGCAGTAATGCTTCCGGAGCAGAGCAGCGTATTGCAATCCTTGCAATAAGTATCGCCCGTATAGCCTTCATCCTGACAGGTCGCGGTTCTTGCATTTTTCACTTCTGTATTAGCATGAGCACATAAGCTTCTTGTAATGCTTACCGTCACGCTCTCATTAACATAGCTGCCTTTATCCGCTCCTATGTAGACTGCTGTTGCCGTGACTGCTGTCCCGGCTGCCAGCTCTTTGTCTTTATCGCCGTCCTGCCATGCCCAGTCCATATAATCGGACAGGCTGACATCACCCACCTTTGTAATGCTGTTAGCTGTGCTCATAGTCGAACCCGGCATATTCGGGGCATTCTCTGCCTTATTTACCGTAACCTTTACCTTACAAGAGGCTGTATTATAATTAGTCTCATCTGATGGAGTGAAGGTAATGCCATACTCCGAAGAATTGCTGTCGGATACACCCGGTTTTATGCTGCCATCCGTCCATGCAAAGGTGCCCGGCATTCCTGCCACGCCTCCTGACAAGCTGCTCTCAGAAAGGCACTGCCCATAGGTCAGCTCTGCCGCTGCCGGTACGGTGCTGACAATCGGTGTCGCTTTCTCTATCGTGACAGTCACGGTGATAGCCGCACTGTCATAATTCGTGCTGTCGTCCGGTGTAAATACAGCTATATAGCCTGTATTATCCACAGTCGGCACAGCTTTACCATTCTGCCAGCTAAAGCTTCCTTCTACATCCGTCTCCACACCACCTACGATATGTCTTGCACTGCCACCTGTCAACTTGAAATCATTTTCCAAGGCAGCATTCGGACTGTAAACCGCAGTGCCGACAGTCGGGGCGGTCAATATAGGAGCAGCCTTAGCCACACTGACAGCAACACTTCCTTCCAATTCCTGATACGTAGCACCATCAGCCGGGGTAAATATCCATGCCGCTGTAGTCGTGCCTGCGGACAACACCTCATCAGGATTCTTCCATGTAAGTATTCCTGCCACCGCCGTATCCGTGCCCTGCTCTACAAAGGAAGCCTCCCCTGTATTCAGGGAAAGTGCAGACAGCTTCTGCCCATAGGTCAATGTACTGCTTCCGCTTATAGCAACACCACTTCCGCTCTTTTCCGAAACAATGGTCTTATCCACAATTGTAATGGTAAGCGTATAAGCAGCATCCTCGTAATTATGCATCGAAGCCGTGACAATCATGGTTGCTGTCTGTCCTGCCGTTGTGTCCGCCTTTACCTTGTAGGTCAGATTTCCCTTATCATCAACCATAGCTCCGTCAATAATGCTGTCTGGGTCTGTTACAGAAATCATATAGCTCGTCGCGCCTCTATCCTTTGGCAGTTTCCCTGCAATATCGACTGTAACATCACTGCCGTCCGAGCCTTTCGTGTAGGCGTAACTCTTATTTTCAGTGAGCACATCCGGTGCGGCTGCCTTAGTGATAGTCAATATACCGCCTCTAATAGTCACTTCATAATTTCCATTGGCAGACACTCCTGTAATGTCATATTCGCCCACATCAGAACTTTCATCCGCTTCAGAAGCTGTGGTGATGGCAAGCCTCTCTATGGTATCATTCTCCGCCAATGTGCTTCCTTCTGCCAGCGTATAAGTGAAGGATGGGTCTGCCTCTTTATATTTCCGTACAGCATCCGCAATCGTAACCAAAACTGCTTTCCTGCTGACAACAGGAGCAACCTTGCAGGTCACACTGTCATAATCTCCCGCCACACTGCTGTCCGGTGTGAATGTCAGCTCATATTCCACCGATGTTCCTACACTCGGCATCTCAGATTTATTTGCATCTGTAATGCTCCATGTTCCGCTTACTTTCACACCTGAGGTATTTACAGCCAGGGCATTCGCGGCATCTATGGTCATGTCCTCCACCTTTGTGCCGTAAATGCCGCTAAGTATCGGTTTTTCAATAACTGTCAGCTCTGCTTTCTTCACGGTCAGCGTAAGCTCTGTGGTCTGTGGTGCGTCTCCCCTGCTCGTGCCGCTTATAAAGCTCTCTCCCATCGGATTGTAAGAAACCGTCAGCGTGTATCTTCCTGCAGCAAGGGTATTAAGCCAATCTGCCTTCAAAATAAGCTTATCATCGGACACCAAAAAACTATCTGCGGCAACCGGAGCAGCTCCCATCACAATCGAAGCCACAGTATTGCCGTTAAGGGATTCTCCGACTTTCACATCAGCTGCCGAGGTTTTTATAAATTCCGCACTTACTGTAGCTGCAGCATCAGTATAAACCACTGTACCCTCGGAATTGATAACCGTCTTATTTCCTGCATTATCCGTGATACGTGCATAGACAATAAACTTCTCACTTGGTTCTACCGAAAAGCTGCTGCCTGTCATCCATGTTCCGTCTGCTTTATAATCGCCTGCACCCTCAACCTTCTGATACTCAATCGTATTCACGCCGCTGGTGGCATCTGCTCCCGTGATACTTACATCTACCGTTTCCTTAAAGAAATATCCAAAGGTTATCTTGTTCAGAAAGCCGGTAAAGCCGTTATCTTTTATCCTGATTTTACCGGTCGGTACAGCCGTGTCAATCTTTATCTCTGCAGACTTCTTATCCGTGATACCTCCATCTGCATTTTTCAGATAATATTCTACGGTCTGTATTCCTTCCCTACTGACAGTCAGGCTATCCTGCCATATATTTTTATCTGTCGAAATGGTATACCCGCTCAGAGGTGTCAGTGCAGCATCACCCAGATACCAGCCATTATCTCCTGTTATTCCGGAAACCGCGGCATCCTCTGCTGCCAGATAGCCAATGCTCCATTCCTTGGATACACTGCCTGCTCCCTCAAGGGTATAGTTATCATTGCCGAGAGCCATCACCGTGGCAGTATAATTGCCGGTCTCGGCTGCCCTGTTAGTATTCGTGCCGCTGTTTTCATAGGCAAGTGTAAAGCTGTCACTCCCTACTGCATTCTTCACCGTGGCGGTCACGCTCTGCTCATTGCCGTTGTAGGTAAGTGACGTGTTTCCGCTCCATTCCAGCATGACCTTCTTAGGCTTGATGGCAGCATTAGTCTCAGTCTGTTGTCCAATGCCTGCCAGCACATAATTGCCCGCACTTGTTCCGCCGAGTGCTATATCGCTTATGGTGACAACCTTGTTTTCTTCTGCATTGGCATCCGCAAATGTGCCTGTGGCAGACCGGACAATCAACGTGTCTTTATCCTTATCGCTCACTCCGTCTAAAACCGCCGCACTGCAGTCCAATATTGCGGCTGTAGTGCCGTTATAGGTCTTATTTCTGGCTGTGATACCGGAAACAGTGACCGGCTTTTTTTCAATCGTGAATGTCTTCGTCACGCTTCCGTTATAATTTTCTCCTGCTCCGGTAACAATAACGGTTGCTGTTCCCACATTCACATTGTTCTCATAGGATACCGTGTAATCTGTGTTCTCGGTAAGTGTCGTGTTATTTAAAACAACTCGTGAAACGGCCGGGGTCTGTGCCTCTCCACTGTAGGTCACTGTGTCCGTCCCCAAAGTCACGGCTGCTCCCTCTATCGAGGTCTTTGCAGTTTCCACCACGGAAACATCGGAAATCGAATAACTGCCCTCACCCTTTGTCGTCGTGTTATCACTCTTACGGTAGGTATACCCTACCGCCAGCAGACTACTCAAATCATCTCCGCTGGTTCTGTCACCTCCATCGCTGTCCGTAAGCTTCAGTGTATTGCTGAATATGCCGCCGGAGAGTGCGCCGTTTCTCAAGCCCACAGTTTTCTTAAATGTACCGCCGGATATCAGGACACTGTCGGCAGCTTCGATATTCAGTGCCAGGTTGCAGCCGCTGTACTCTCCAAATGTGCCGCCGGATATGGATACACCTTCTGCCCTCACAATATTGATTCCGTTGCCGCCACATCCGCCAAATCTGCCGCCGGATATGGATACGGTCTTCACGTTCTCTAATTGTACCGGAGACTCATATCTTCCGTTTGTAATGGATATTTCCTTTGCTTTTTCGGCATAAATACTGTTATTCCATGCGTTATACCAATCATTATTACCTCTGCCAATCGTTACGCCACCCGTTATGCGTAATACTGCGTTTTCTCCATTTACATGAATCGGATCTCCCTGTGTGTTGAACAAACCATTTGCATCCATTTTAATATTCCCATCTATCACCACTTCTCCGCCTGTGATGTAAAGCATCCGATAGCTAGACGCTCCATTTTCACCATATAGCTTCCCATTGCCTGTGATAGTGCATTTTCCGCCCTCCACCGTTATCAGTGGTGCCGTCATGTTAATAATGTACGGACTATATTTACAGCCCTTCATGTCAATGGTAATATCATCGCCATCTTTTATTGTAACGCTCTTAATCGCTTCATAATTATTTTTTGAAGCAACACCCCAATCCATGCGGGAACACAGCAGTGTTACCGTGGCAGTTTTCCCCCTTGCCGCTTCTATGGCATTGTACCAGTTGTCATAATAGGTTTCTGTTTCCTCTCCCTGTATTTTTAGCTTCGCCTCTCCGTTTGTCGTAAAGGTCAGACTTGAGATATTGGAATAAGCACCTTCCTTTTTTGCCACAAAATAATAGGTGCTCTCATTCTCTGCGCTTCCGCTCAGGGAAACTGTTGTGCTTGTATTCTCTACGGTTGTCGATGCCACAGTAGCCGCATTTTCAATCTCCGCAGCATCGGTAATCGCCGTTTCGCTTTTTACATAGTAGACGGTCGTGCCGACTGTATTCAGTGTCAGCCTGGCATCGATGGCTGCAGCACCCTTCGAGCCTGCTTCTGCACACAAAACAATCTGCTCCGATTCTAACATCACAATCGTATTTGTATCCGTGTCTGAGATTGTCTGTCCGGATTTTTCCATGGCATTTCCAGTATTCAGTGCAGGAACCGTCACAGAAAGCTCCGTGCTTTTGCTGTTTGCCGGGAGATATAAGAGCATCCTGCCATAGTAGTTTTCCACCTTACTCACCTTAGCCGGCGCATAATACTCTCCCTTGTCTGCGGAAAGGATGGCATTATCCTGTTTCACAGTGACAGAGGCAGCCTCTAAGTCGGATGTGATCGCTTCATCGTAAAACTCCAACGTAACCGGATACAGAGGAGTGCCGATAGTTGCATCATAACCGGTCGTTCCCTCCTCAAAGACAATCGTTTTCTGATACTCCCTGCCATCTATCGTCAGTGTAAAGCTCCGGCTGCCCGTCAGCCTGCCCGTGGTGAAGCTGAAAGGCACAGACAGCTTTCCGATTTGGAGAAGCTCCGCTGCGGCTGATTCTGCCAGCACCGTATCACCAAGCTGTATCTTTGCAGATGCCGCATCAATAAATCTGCCGTCATAAACAGTAAAATTCACCGTGTACTTATTTGCGGCAGTACTTCCGCTGTCGCCATTTCCTGTCTTAACTTCACCGGTAACATTTATGTAAACATTCTCACTGACAGACACCGTGCCGCTTGCACCGGAAATATTATTCTCATTCCGAAAATTACCATAGCCGATATTGCCATTTGCTGTCACAGCACCGCCGGTTATGCTGATTGTGCCAAGGCTGAACACATAACCGGCAGCGCTTGCACCCTGATAGCCGACACCTATTGCCGCACCATCATTTCCTCCCGTTGCCGTTACGGTACCGCCACCGATGGTGATAGAATCTACATTTCCGTTTGAGCCGCCACCGATGCCTGCTGCATAGGAACCACCTGTGGCATTGACCGTACCTCCGGTAATCGTGATATTTCCGCCGCTCTCACCGATTGTTCCTCCTATGCCTGCCGCCTGATAGCCGCCCGCAGCATTAATCGTACCGCCCTCTATGATGATATTTCCTACATACACCTGTTTTATATCGCTGGTGATTCTTGCCATACCACCAATACCGGCACCGCCGTAGCTGCCATGAAGAGCCTCTCCATAGCCACCCTTTGCGGTCAGCGTTCCCGTACTGTCCGCGGTAATTCTTAGGGTTGCCTTCGTCTGCCCCATAACCTCGATGCCGGCACCGCCCCAGCCGGCAGCCTTCAGGGTATTATCGCCCTTTACTGTCAGGTTCAGCGTAGCACCATATCCCACACTGATGCAGGAGCTGATGTCCTGGGACTTCGTAATATTCAAATCCTCAATGGTCAGATTGACTGTAGTGTTGTTGCTGATAAAGATGCCATTCGTAGTAGTTCCCGTCAAGGTCTTGCCATTAAACTCATCGACATTATCGGAGTCAATTACAACGTAATCAGAATAACCATAGCCGAAGGTGATGCTTCTGGTTTCCAATGCAGACACGTCAAGCGTATCACTGCTGTTTAGCAGCATGACGCCGTCATCGGCATCCTCCACCACAACGCATATTTCCGGCAGCTCCACATCTCCGGCAAGCGTATATGTATTGCCGTCTATGTCCATTTCCGGGATGACCGCCGTATAGACAAAACAGCCCCCGCCGTACTCTGCAAGCTCCCCAGCATCACTTGTAAAGACATCGAGGTCGCTTTTTTCTTTGTCAAGCTCCCAGGTGATGCCCTCTATTATGATTGATTCTTTCTTTATTTCTTCACCCTCATTACTGTCTGGAGCGGTATCACCTGAGTCATTGCCGGACAGGATAACTGTCCCCGCCGGGTCCTCGTTTTTTTCTTTCTCTATGAATTCTTCCCCTGCCGCTGTATTCTCCTCCGTTAAATATTCCTCCGGTTTTTCATATACGGTATACTCCACCGCAGCCTTTAGGGAATCCGGAAACAGGATGTCACTCTCCTCAGCTCCGAATGAAAGCAGCTGGTATTCCTTCGTCCCATCTAACGCTTCAAATGCGGTAATTGTATATGCTTTTATTTCAACAGCCGCATTTGCAATCATCAGTCCGGGATAATCTATGGTAGAATTTACCATAAAAAATGAAAGGGCAAAAGCAAGCATCCTCTTTACCATATGCTTCGAACATAAATTCTTCACTTCATTTATACCCCCTTCCCTCGATTATTTGTTCCTGTTATCTTTTTCATAATGATATCCTCGCTTTCTGTAAGCATTGTCTAAGCTGTTCTTTATGTATTCACAGCAGATTAATCTATCTCCCGCGGTTGACCGCCTGCTGTCTGTTCTGCACCTGCAGCTTTCGGAAGATATTATTTGTGTGAAACTTGACCGTTCCTGTCTTTTTCCCCAGCCTGTGCGCAATTTCATCATTGCTCAGCCCCTGTGACATCAGCCGGAGTACAGCCGTTTCCGTTGCTGTCAGCGGCTCGAAATATTCCGCGGGGGATTTCAGGTAATTCGGAAAATATCTTCCCACCTCGTCTGCAAGCAGCTTAATCTGATCCGTTAATTCGTCTGCTCCTTTTTCCTGCTGGTAAATGTTAAGCATCTGCACCATGCTGTTTCCTTCGTCTGCAAGCAGACGGATATACCCGAATTTCCCGGCAAGCTCAAGTGTTTTCGTGAGTTCCTCTATGAGATGCTTTTTATCCCCCGCCTTATGGCAGATGATAGCGGATAACATATAGCACTCACACAGATCCATATGGCGGTTTCCGGTTGTAAGCAGCGCGATAAGCTGCTTTACCAATACATGGGCGACCATGTATTTGCCCGTTTGCAAATAGCACCGTACCTTTACCAGATAAGCATACATATCCATCATGAAAATGTCATTATTTTCATCCGGTGCCGTTTTCTTAAGCCATTCCTCTACATCCTCCTGCCGCCCATCATAACAAGCTGCCAGACATTCCAGGGCATTCAGGCTGCTGGTCAGCTCCTCCCACCCTGTCTCGTATATCCGTTTGCGGATTTTCTCTACCAACGGCTTTGCGGTTCTTGTCTGTCCATTCACAAGCAATATCTTCATTTGCAGGGCTAATGCCACAAACAGGCATCGCATATCATTTTCCTGCTCCATAAGAGGTATCGTCCCTGTCACAAGCACGAGTGCATGGAAGCAGTTATTATTCTGGTAATACCACTCCGCAAGTGCTATCTCGTATACACCCTTTCCACCACTCCCATAGAGCTTCCCTATTGCTTCCGTGATGGTGTCCTTGTAACGCTCCAAGCATGATCCAAATCTCGTAAAATCCCGAAAGCCATTTAAAATGCTTGGACGGCATGCCGACATCGTAAGACTCATGATCGGTACTGCGCCAGCCTTTATAAGAAAGAACGCAATCCTGAGAAACATGAAATCATCCGTATAAGGCATGACCAGTTCTGTGCTAATCCTGTAAAAATCACTGTGATCAAAGTCCTGCAGCTGCCAGTTTCTCGGTGTCTTACCTAAAATTGCTACATATTCTTTTGCATCGTCCAATCGTCCCGCCATCGCACAAAGCAGGGCAGGATGTGTTATAAGCACTGGATTGTTTACATAATCCTCCCGCTTAATGCTAAAAATATAATCGCGGCAATCCCATAATGCCGGCATGGAAAAAGGATGCTTTGCAAACTCCTCTAAAACCATTTCAAGTAACTGTCCTTTTTTATCGGCCGCCCGCATAATACGCAACATCTCTTTCCGTGTGCGCGGGTAGGTCTGTTTTTCTTTTTTTGCCATTTCATTCATCCTTATCTGAAAGTTTAAGACTACTCAAGTTCAGTTATATTTATTTCATTCGCTCTTGTAAAGCAAACTTAGGTTATGGAAAACCCAAACCAAAAGTCAGACTTTTCTCCTTTCCGCAATGCCTCAACGGCTGAAAATCAGGCATTTGCGGCATTCAGAAAATACATCTATATTAAAATCACAAATTAAAATTCATTTTCACTTTATAAGCCACATTATCCGCTGTCAATGGGCAATAAGTCATGTAGTGCACCATTTCGGAGGCTGCTGCTGGGGCATCGGTAAATGCACCCATAACATTGCGGATTCTCGTCCGTGCTTTACTGCTCGTAAATTCGATAATAAGCTGCAGCAGAATTTCACAGCAGATGAAATCAATCGGAAATGGTGCACGGATTTCACATATCTGTTCCTTGCGAATCATGAAGTACGCTATAACTGCACTATTATAAATTTGCATGACCGGAGTGTGATTGCCAGCATAACAGACCGTAACATTACCAGTGAGCTTGCAATCCGGACGCTCCGGAAAGCACTGAGATCGCAGCCGACAATCAAAGAAGGTCTTATCTTACATTCTGATCAACAACATAACCGCCTCATAGTGGGTACTCCCACATAAATATACCGCTCTGCAGAGCGGCACATTTCAGGTTTATTTTCTGCAATCTGATGGCAGTTTGTCTGACCACGGAAGCAGGTCTTTGCAAAACTCTGTATCAGGTTCATCCATATGCTTTGGAATCTCTTCCAAAAGATATGCAAAATAATTATAGGGTTTTAAATTGTTTGCCTTTGCCGTTTCGGCAATACTGTATATTATTGCACTTGATTCAGCCCCGGCTATGGTATCAATCATTACCCAGTTTTTCTTTCCTATGCAGAAGGGACGTATAGCCTGCTCAGCTGCGTTATTATCCAGCGGTACATTTCCATCCTCCAGGAATACTCTGAGATATTTTTCCTGGTTGAGAAGATAGGCAAATCCTTTTCCGGTTTTGCTCTTTTCGGAAACCCTGCACTGATTCTGTTTTGTCCACGCAAACAAAGCATCGACCAGAGGCTTTACAGTCAGCCGGCGATGTAACACACGCTCTTCGGCAGATAAATCCGCCAGTTTCTTATCTTCATGGTAGATTGACTGTATCTGCTTCAGTGCCAGATACGCAAGTGACGATTTACGGCTTTCCTCAGGCACTGCCTTAAGTGCCTCATCAAACCGACGTCTTGCATGCGCATAGCATCCGGCTATCCTCAAATCCTCCCGTTCACTTTCAAACAGAGTAAGCTTTGCATGGCAAACCGGAGCAAAAAGCACTTCCTATGATATCGTGAAGCATTATGCACAGACAAAAATTGGCACCTTTACAAAGCAGGATGCCCTTATTGCATGTCCAAGCCTTGGTAGTTCTTCTGTCGAAGCAGCTCTAAAGAAACTGGTCAACGATGGAACAATTGAGCGACTTGGTTCCTGAAGAAAAACATATTATGTAAGAACAGATGTGAGTGTATGAAGAAAAGGATTGTTCATCCTTCTATCGCATTTGGGGTCATAAATTCATGTCAAATTAATGTTATATTATCTATTTGCACAGTTTTGGAAAGGCTAACTCTTTCATACTCTACCTGATTATTCATATTACGTATTTCTTCTATGACTTTAGCTAAATTCATTTCACCATTCTCACTATATTTTTCAAACAAGTGTGCTAAAATAAAAATCGGAATAGCATGACGGTTATTTTCACAATCATGGTATTGGATTCTTTTATCAACAAACAGATAAAGAGTATCCAAGCCACTAATACTAGAAAAATCAATAACATTATCAAAAAGCATACTGATATTACTAGATGCTAACCCAAGATATGCCTGATGTTTACCTAATTGATTATCAAAAATTTTATTAAAAGCATCTTGTATATGTACATAGTTTTCACGATATAAATATACGTTTTCTTTCCATTTACATTCAATTATAATCATGCAATTATTTGCTTTGTCATAAATAGCCACATCAATATCACTATTAAATGGTTTTCCATTAAAAGTTTTTCCTTTTACAGAATAGCAATAATTTGTATTATAAATTATATTCTTATACACCTTGCAGTGATTTGTTATATAGTCAACTATTGATTGTGAAACAGTAGAATCCTTATTGATAAAATCCAGTTGTTTTAAATAATGTCCATTAACAATAGAAAATTGAAAGTCATTTAAAATTACCGAGCTAGGAATCCAAATTATTTTTTCCTTCCACTTTATAAGGGGGAACTCCGTAAAATTTCCTTCACCAATATTAGGATCAATAGAAAAGTAATCTATATAGTTCATGCATGCTTCTCTACTTATTCCCACTTGCTTTCCTAATGCCAATAATTTTGGTAAATCATATATACATATATATTCAGTTGGAAACATACCTATTCCTATTGATATCATGTATTTCTGCATACAAAGACGACTCAAATAAACTAGTAACCCCAAAAAAGATGCAAGTTCGTCCTTACTATTTATTATATGCCTTCCAACTGCATCTATACTTTCTAATGCTCCAGTCGATACTTTATTTAAATCCGATAATACTCTTCTCTTGCAAAGCTCCCAATACTTTTTATCTATGTGTGAAGCCATATTAGTCAAAATATTTCTATATATAAATACTTTCTGAGGATAATAAACCAACTCTCTAACATTGATTTTATTCATCAGATAATTTTCACAATCAATAAACACTTCTCTTTCCTTTTGAGAATTCAAACTATCATCTAAACCATAATAATATAATAATTCCTTGTTATATCCTTCTTCAATTCGTGGAAAATAGAAACTATATTTGTTCGCACCCTCTTCACATATTTTCACTTTTGAAAAACAATCTCTTATTTCCCTTATTTGTATACCTTTAAGATGTTCATCATGTAGTCTTAATACAAATTCAATTAATCCATCATCAGCCTTGCGCATTTCATCAGTGACTCCATTATCATATTTCAATTTTTTGTCTGTTTTTAAAGCATTTTTAATAAACCAAAAAATAGCTTCTCTAAGTGGGGTTACTGTTATTAGCATTTCATTGTTTGTGAATAATCCCATCTCAAAAGATTCATCTGATTTTCTTTTATACATTCTTTCTAGAAGTTCAAGTGGATACATTATTTCTAAAGAAAAGTTACTATTACACGCTCTTAGTGTATCTGCCATTACATTGCTTACATCTTTTGCAATCGCATCACTTATCTTTTGTCTTAACTCATATTCTTCCTGTCTATCCATATTATCTTCGCTCCCAATATTTATTGTATAAATATATTTTACCAATTTTATCTCATAAAGAAATATTTTTCTTAATTTCTGTCATGGCCTAAATTCATTGGAATAACCGTATTCCATGTGTCACGGTATGCCTTAATTATCACATTCAATGGCAATATATGATTTTTTCTGTTTACCCCATCTGTTATTGCAACACCCTGATATTTTTCCATTTATCTACCTTCTTACCTTACATAAATACACTCTATATCGTATGCTATACATTTCATTATTTTCTTTTTTACATTCTTATTCACATCACAGCAAATACTTCTTCATCGTATTCTCTACATAGTCAATCACATTTTTCCACTCTAAGTCCCCTACATAAAAATTGCTTTTCTGAAACTGCCCCCAAAGCTCTGCCATGTGCAAATCGTCAGATATCAAATGCAATGTAGCTTCAATATCATCCTTGCTAAAAATAGTTTTCCGCTTTTCACAGGTGGCAGAAAATGCATCGTATAAAACCTGCTTCTCTATCTGCTCCCCATAGAAATTCATAATACTATAGACATCATAGAAATCTCTCAATCTTGTATTAGCAATACTTCTATTTATGATTGTCTGCATCTTCTCTGCTATCAGAGTTTCCTTGTTATATGTAAGAACAGAAATTGTTCTATTCTCAAACATTAATTTATAGTCGTACTCTACAGCCTTTGGTGTGATTACATCATCTGTAGAAATATCTATTTTAATCGGTTGACGCATCCTGTCCAACGTAGCTTCCAACATTACACGAATACCCGGATAATCAAACTCTTCCATAATAGTTCCTGTACTTTTAATTTGAAAGCTAACATTATCTTCCAGCGGGATGTTGCAAATTTCTTCAATTATTCTCTGCGTATCAGTCTCATTTAATGGTAATGCTTTTACTGTTGTATCAATATCCATCGTAGCTCGCATATCCACACCAACAATTGACGCTACCAGCATTCCACCCTTAAGAATAAAATTATCTCGATATGACGATATAGATACTCTTTCCAGAAATCTTTCCATCATAAAATTTCGAATTAGCCTAGTCGCTTTATTACTGTTCCCATCCGAAATATTTCCCACCTTATCTTTTAATTGTCTTGATGAACTAATCACACTAACACCTCCACGTACTTCATCACTTCATCTCGAATTCCCATCATATCCGCATATACAATCAACTGCGATAGCTTTTTGTCCTTCGATGACATATATTCCTTGATAGCCGTTTGAAATACTTGTACTTCATACTTATTACGATTCATTATCAAATCGCAAATGCAACGCTCCTTATCGTAAACCTTAACTAAATTTCCACTGCTGGATGCAATCTCACAAATTCCTATTTTGTATAAATCCGGTGCCGCATATTTCACCGAAACATCAAAATCATTATCCTTAAGATGGCTCGCATTATATCCCTGTGGCACAGTAACACACACAGATGAATACTCCCTATCTGTCAAACCGTGCAAATATAATGCTGTTTCTCCGGAATAAATAATCGCACCATTTCTTTGTTGCAAAATAAACAACTCATCCGGCCACACATCATCCATTATATATAAACCTCTTGAGACCTTCTCCATGCCATGTTCCTTGATATATTGTGCAACATAGGTCTTAGAAATATCTTCATTACACACCAAAGAGGTAATAAGATAACCGTTATATTTTTCAATAAAATTTTCAATTTTTTCCTTTTTAGTCATTCTATTCACCTCTTTACTTTACCTCTACGCTTTAATTATATGATTTAAAAGCGAGAAAGTAAACTCTTTTTTATTTTTTGACCTATGCCTCTTTATTTAGTGTCTGCTGATTAAACCGTTTCCAGCTCAAAATCATCAGATTGATGTGTTAATAGTTCCAGCAGCCATAAAAATGTAAAAAGTATCCGTGACTGTATATTAAACAGATTCGTCACAAATACGGATAATGCGATTGAAGTTAGGGTTGTGTCATAAAGTTTGGTTCTGATCAAGCCCATTCCATAGCTTTGGACCGGATAATCGTATTCCATGCATCTTGCAGTATTTTCTGTTTTCTCTGGTACGATAGATCTGGTCGGCTAATATACGTTCCAGATAATGACCGGTTCATTCTCTGAAACGCTCTGCCGCTTCTTTCAACACTGTACTTTACTTCCCATGGAATAGCATCTGCCATTTTTACCCATCTGTTTTCAGGGTTCATGTGAAGTCCTATTGGCTGATTGAAATCCAAGAAGCTGCTTTGTGTATTATCAGTATATTTGTACATTATTTTCCGCTCCGTAAATGGTATTTTTCTATTGAAAACTGCACGAAAAAAGATTTAAGATCTGTTAAAGCCGTGCACTTTATTATACCATCTTCGAGCAGAAAACACAGTAAAATCAATAGTTTTAAGCTGATTTTCTTTTAATCAGCAGACACTAATCCAAGTATTATTGCATAAAAAACCGCCTGCCCTGTTTTGTTATGCAGAGCAGACGTTTTTCGTCTATGTATATATAATTGATATTACATTCCGTACCTTATCGCATAATAGATAATATATACCCAGCCCAGACAGCCATGCAGAATCGCCCAGCCGATAGATTTCCACTTAACATACGACAGCACCACTGCCAGAGCCGTACCCACAGTTGCCCCAACATCCACCGTCTTTTCAACTGTTGTGTTCTCCTTTATCTTGGTCAACGTCTTTTTCTCCGAATCGGACGGTCCATATATGAGATCCTCCTCCGAAACCTCAAGTGTGCTGGCTAACATCGACAAAGTCTGTATATCCGGCTGTGTCTTTCCCGTTTCCCTTAGTTAAAGATATTGTTGGGTATCTCAAGATGTGTCATTCGATTTTGCCGATAAAGCGGTAGAAGATTTCCACTTCCTGTTCCCGGCTTCCGTCCTCACTTTTGACCGCTTCATGGACAAGGATTTTTTCAATCAGCGTATTCAGAAGTTCAGCCGTCAATTCTGTGGGATTGACATACTGTTTCATCAGACCTATCCACTTTTCAGCGTCAACCGCTGTCTGGGCGGCGACCTCCATCGCTTCGTGAAGCCGTTCAATTTTTGCGTCCAATTCTCGCTGTTCGCCCTGATACTTTTCGGACAGCATATTGAAATTGTATTCTGTAATGCGTCCGGCAGACCAGTCCTCATACATTTTTGCAAACAGGGTGTCTACTTCTGCTTTGCGCTTTTCCGCCTTTTTCAGTTCGGCTGTCTGCCGCTTCCTTGCAGTATTGCGTTCCTTGTCGCTGGCGTTAAGTAGCCGTTTCAGAAGTTTGTCCCCATCCTGCTGTACCAGCACAGACCAGTATTGCAGACGGGAAAGGACATAGGCGTAAAGCACATCATAGCGGATATAGTGCATGGAACACTGGTGCAATCCTTGCCCATACTTGCTACAATGGTAGTGGGCATAGGGATTTTTGTTCTGGCTGTTCATACCATAGGCCAGCGACCAGCCGCAGTCCGCACATTTTACCAGCCCGGAAAATATCTGTGTTGTGCCGTTCTTCTGCCGTCTGCGCCTGTTGCAAATCTGCTCCTGTACTTGACGGAACACATCTTCGGAAATAATCGCTTCGTGGGTGTTCTCCACACGATACCATTCCTCTTTTGGCTTGCGTACTTTCTTCTTGTTTTTGAATGAAATATTGGTCTGCTTATTGTGGACGCTGTGTCCGATATAGGTTTCCTCTTTCAGAATACTTTTCACCTGCGCTATCGTCCACGCATAGGCTTTTTCCTCCGGCGCTCCGGCATAGATATTTGCGAAAGTGCCGTATCTCTGGAAATTCAGCCAGCCGGGAGTAGGTACTTTTTCTTCGACCAAAATCCGTGTAATGCTGGCGGCTCCCCGGCCATGAACGGCAAGGTCAAAAATCTTTTCGATAATCCACCTTGTTTCCGGGTCAATCAGAAGATGGCCTTTCTTATCTGGGTCTTTGACATAGCCAAGCGGAGCATAGGCTCCATAGTGTGCGCCATTTGCGAACCGTGTCCGCATGGCCGCCTTTACCTTTTTGCTGGTCTGGCGGGCGTGCATTTCATTCAGAATGTTGAGGAATGGGGCAAGCTCATTCTCTCCGTTGATGGTGTCCACATTGTCATTGACAGCGATATAGCGGACGCCTTTGCTGGGAAAGTAGATTTCCGTGTACTGGCCGGTCAGAATGTAGTTTCTGCCTAAGCGGGATAAATCCTTCGTAACAACGCAGTTGATTTTCCCGTCCTCAATGTCATCAATCATTCTCTGAAAATCCGGCCTGTCAAAAGCTGACGTTAGATAACGATACTTTTGAAAACACTGGAAAATCAAGGTTTTTCGAGCGACGGACAAGCAGGGTATTGTACTAAAAACTGAATACGACGCAGAAGCGGCGTTTCTTACTCTCTACATGGGAGAACAGGAACGCCGCTTTTTTCATGCCCTTTGTTACGCAGTAGGGGCAGAAAAAGCCTTGCTACAAGCGGTTTTCCGGGCGCGTATCTGGTGCGGAAAGGGATTTATACCTTATCCCCCGAAACCGCGCTTCTACTGCGTAACAAATCCAAAGCAAAGGAGTTATGAACTATGGCAGTTTTCAGAGTGGAACGGAACAAGGGCTACACCGTAATGAGCAACCACCACCTACGCAACAAGGAGCTTTCCCTAAAGGCAAAGGGGCTGTTGTCGCAAATGCTGTCACTCCCCGAAGATTGGGACTACACCTTGAAAGGCTTATCCCTTATCAACCGGGAGAAGATAGACGCTATCCGCGAAGCCATTAAGGAGCTTGAACGCGCCGGGTATATCGTCCGTTCAAGGGAGCGCGACGAGAAAGGACGCTTGCGCGGCACAGACTATGTAATCTTTGAGCAGCCGCAGACCCCGCCTGTATCGGATTTACCTACATTGGAAAATCCAACATTGGATAATCCAACGTTGGAAAAACCTACGCAGGAAAAACCTACGTTGGAAAATCCAACGCAATTAAATAAAGATATACAAAGAACTGACTTACCAAAAAAAGAAAAAATAATTACTGATGAACAAAGTACCCATTCCATTCCTATCCTTTCCCCTAACCCCTCTCCTTGCAGAGAAGCGGCTACGCCGCCGGAACGGAAAGGAACGGAAGCGGCAGCACAGAGCGCAGTTGATATATACCGGGAAATCATCAAGGACAATATCGACTACCACATTCTCAAACAGGACATGAAGTTTGACAGTGACAGGCTTGACGAGATTGTAGACCTCATGCTTGAAACCGTATGCACCGCCAGAAAGCGGGTACGGATTGCGGGGGACGACTACCCGGCAGAGCTTGTGAAGTCAAAGTTTATGAAACTGGACGGCGAGCATATCCGCTTTGTGCTTGACTGTATGCGGGAGAACACAACGAAAATCCGCAACATCAAGCAATATCTGAAAGCAGCCCTTTTCAACGCCCCGTCCACTATCGGCAATTATTACACTTCCCTTGTCGCCCATGACATGGCAAGCGGCGCACTGTCACCGAAGAAGCCGCAGTACGGCGACCCGGACTATTATTCATGCAAACCGGGCGAAAGCCTGTAAAACAACAAAAGGAGGATTTTATTATGGCACAGAAAATGACAGGAGCATTGGTATTTGACGAGCGCACCGACCGTTACGACATTCGCTTTGACTTAAACAGCTACTATGGCGGGCTGCATTGTGGAGAATGTTTTGACGTATTCGTGCGGGGCAAGTGGAAGCCGACCCGGATTGAGTACGGCGACAACTGGTATCTTGTGGGTATCAGAGCCGAGGACTTGAACGGGCTGCGGGTGCGTATCTGACCGCCGCCCCATAAAGAAACGCGAAAGGAGGACGCGACAAATTGCAGGACGAAGTAAACGAAAAGACCATAGCCCTTTACATCAAGACCGGGAAGCTGACCGCCCAGACGCTCCAAAAGGCAATGAAAGCCATACTGTCAAAGGGAAAAAAGCAGCTTTCCAAACCGCCACAGGGCAAGCAGAGCTTAAAGCAGCTTATGAAGCAGAACGCGGGCGTTTCCAACATTGAGATTACCGAGGGCA
>OGGZ01000044.1_pt1 | contig 139536 bp, 172 predicted proteins | sample 1571371 | NCBI WGS metagenome assembly OGGZ01 (sample SAMEA2582025, study PRJEB24529) | metagenome | biome: Human gut stool | place: China | collected 2011
GCGTAGCTTACGACTCTTTTGAAGATCCCGAACTCCGTTATCGCCAACGTTATGTGGATCTGGTAGTAAACGAAGGCATCAAAGAGACATTCGAAAAGCGTGCCACCGTAGTGAGAACACTGCGCAACGCCCTCGACGAAGCCGGATATACGGAAGTAGAAACACCGATCCTGCAATCCATCGCAGGCGGAGCAAGCGCACGTCCGTTCATCACTCACCACAACTCACTGGATATAGACCTCTACCTGCGCATCGCAACGGAACTTTATCTGAAACGACTCATCGTAGGTGGTTTTGAAGGTGTATACGAAATAGGAAAGAACTTCCGTAACGAGGGAATGGACAGAACCCACAACCCCGAATTCACTTGTATGGAACTTTATGTACAGTACAAGGATTACAACTGGATGATGAGCTTCACCGAAAAGTTGCTGGAACGCATCTGTATCGCCGTAAACGGAAGCACCGAAACCGTTGTAGACGGAAAGACAATCAGCTTTAAAGCTCCTTACCGCCGTCTGCCTATCCTCGACGCCATCAAAGAAAAGACAGGATATGACCTCAACGGCAAGAGCGAAGAAGAAATCCGTCAGATCTGCAAAGAACTGAAGATGGAAGAAATCGACGACACCATGGGCAAAGGCAAACTGATTGATGAAATCTTCGGTGAATTCTGTGAAGGCAGCTACATCCAGCCGACTTTCATCACCGATTATCCGGTGGAAATGTCGCCTCTGACAAAGATGCACCGTTCCAAACCTGGACTGACCGAACGTTTCGAACTGATGGTAAACGGCAAGGAACTGGCCAATGCCTACTCGGAATTGAACGATCCGCTGGATCAGGAAGAACGCTTCAAAGAACAGATGCGTCTTGCCGACAAGGGTGACGACGAGGCAATGATTATCGACCAGGATTTCCTGCGTGCTTTGCAATATGGTATGCCTCCTACATCCGGCATCGGTATCGGTATCGACCGTCTGGTGATGCTGATGACAGGACAGACCACCATTCAGGAAGTACTGTTCTTCCCGCAAATGCGTCCGGAGAAAGTAATCAAGAAAGACCCTGCCGCCAAATACATGGAATTGGGTATTGCAGAAGACTGGGTGCCGGTCATCCAGAAAGCCGGCTACAACACAGTAGCTGATATGCAGGATGTTAATCCGCAAAAGTTGCACCAGGACATCTGCGGAATCAATAAGAAATACAAATTAGAACTGACCAATCCAAGCGTGAACGACGTGACCGAGTGGATAAATAAACTTAAATAAGTTGAGAGTTGAGAGTTAAGAATTGAAAGTTGTTACTTGAACAACCTTTTTAATGACCAACTCTCAACTTTCAACTTTCAACTTTCAACTAAATATGAAACTACCCGGTAAGATAGCGATAATGGGCGGAGGAAGTTGGGCTACAGCCATCGCAAAGATGTGTCTGGCTCAGGAAGACTCTATTAATTGGTACATGCGACGAGATGACCGCATCGCTGATTTTAAGAGACTTGGACATAATCCCGCCTATCTGACAGGGGTGAAATTCGACACGAAGCGTATCACTTTCAGTTCTAACATCAACGATGTCGTGAAGGAATCGGATACACTGATTTTCGTCACCCCCTCTCCTTATCTGAAAGCTCATCTGAAAAAGCTGAAAACAAAGATTAAGGATAAGTTTATTATCACTGCTATCAAAGGAATCGTACCCGATGACAACGTGATTGTATCGGAATATTTCACAAAAGAATATGGCGTACCACCCGAAAACATCGCAGTACTGGCAGGTCCCTGCCACGCAGAAGAAGTAGCGCTGGAACGCCTCTCTTATCTGACCATCGCCTGCCCGGACAAGGACAAAGCGCGCATCTTCGCCCGCCGTTTGGGAAGCAGCTTCATCAAGACTTCCGTCAGCGACGACGTAGCCGGCATCGAATACAGTTCGGTGCTTAAAAATGTATACGCCATTGCCGCCGGCATCTGCAGCGGACTGAAATACGGCGATAACTTCCAGGCAGTACTGATATCCAATGCGATTCAGGAAATGAACCGCTTCCTGAATACAGTACATCCCCTGAACAGAAATGTAGATGATTCTGTTTATTTAGGAGACTTATTGGTGACAGGATACTCCAACTTCAGCCGTAACCGCACGTTCGGTTCGATGATAGGCAAGGGATACTCCGTTAAAAGTGCGCAGATTGAAATGGAAATGATCGCGGAAGGATACTACGGCACGAAGTGCATCAAAGAGATCAACAAGCATCACCACGTCAACATGCCGATACTGGATGCCGTATACAATATCTTGTATGAACGCATCTCACCCATGATAGAGATCAAATTGCTGACTGATTCTTTTAGATGAGAAAAATAGGTAATAAGTAATAAGTATTAGGTATTAACTGTAGCCACCTAAGCTTTACGTCTCATGCATAATACTTATTACTTAATACCTATTACTTATTACCTATTACATATTACTTAAAATTGATAGATATGATTAGCTTGAACATTGAAAAAACATTTGGATTCATCTCCAAAGAAAAGGTTTCTGCTTATGAAGCCGAGGTAAAAGCTGCACAGGAAATGCTGGAAAAAGGAACAGGAGAAGGTAACGACTTCCTGGGATGGTTACACCTGCCTTCGTCCATCAGCAAAGAGCATCTGGCTGACCTGAACGCTACTGCAAAAGTATTAAGAGACAACTGCGAAGTAGTGATCGTAGCAGGTATCGGTGGCAGCTATCTGGGCGCACGTGCCGTAATCGAAGCGCTGTCTAACAGTTTCACATGGTTGCAGGACAAGAAAACTGCTCCTGTCATGATCTATGCCGGACATAACATCAGCGAAGACTATCTGTATGAACTGACCGAATATCTGAAAGACAAGAAATTCGGCGTTATCAATATCTCCAAATCGGGAACGACTACCGAAACCGCTCTTGCTTTCCGTCTGCTGAAAAAGCAATGTGAAGACCAACGCGGCAAAGAAACCGCCAAGAAAGTCATCGTTGCCGTGACAGACGCCAAGAAAGGTGCTGCACGTGTGACTGCCGACAAAGAAGGATACAAGACATTTATCATTCCGGACAACGTAGGCGGACGTTTCTCTGTGCTCACTCCGGTTGGTTTGCTGCCGATCGCAGTTGCCGGATTCGACATCGACAAACTGGTTGCCGGTGCTGCCGATATGGAAAAGGCATGCGGTTCTGACGTTCCGTTTGCAGAAAACCCTGCGGCTATCTACGCTGCTACCCGTAACGAACTGTACAGACAAGGCAAGAAGATTGAAATCCTTGTCAACTTCTGCCCGAAACTGCACTACGTAAGTGAATGGTGGAAACAGCTTTACGGAGAATCCGAAGGTAAAGACAACAAGGGTATTTTCCCCGCATCTGTTGACTTTTCTACCGACCTGCACTCTATGGGACAATGGATTCAGGAAGGCGAACGCTCGATCTTCGAAACTGTGATCTCACTGGATAAAGTAGACCATAAACTGGAAGTTCCTTTCGATGAAGCTAATCTGGACGGCCTGAACTTCCTTGCCGGCAAACGGGTGGACGAAGTGAACAAAATGGCCGAACTGGGAACTCAGCTGGCTCACGTAGACGGCGGTGTACCCAACATGCGCATCGTTCTTCCGGAACTGAGCGAATACAACATCGGCGGTCTGCTGTACTTCTTCGAAAAAGCTTGCGGCATCAGCGGCTATCTGTTGGGCGTGAATCCTTTCAACCAACCGGGCGTGGAAGCATACAAGAAAAATATGTTTGCTTTGCTGAACAAACCGGGATATGAAGAAGAATCAAAGGCTATTCAGGCTAAACTGTAATATCCAATAACTGACAATAAAAAGAAGCGGCCTCTCCGGAGACCGCTTCTTTTTATTATATTTCCTTCGTTACGTTAAAGTGGCTCACTCCCTTTCAGGATTCATTCATTCTCAACGACTTCTGTTTTCAAGTCAATCACTTCCTGCGCTCCTTCACACTCCGCTTTTGAAGAGAGATAAAAAGATAATTGTACATCACCATTTTTATCTACATGCTCAATAGTGGCATGAACCAGCACCTTAGTCTTTGTCACGCCATCTTTGAAGCGCAACTGCCCTTTTTCTTCGTCTGTCAGATTTCCTTCGGTAGTGACTTCTGTCTTTTCATAACGGAGCTCAGTCTTCATCTCTTCCCCATTCTGAAGCTGGAAAGATTTCAGTTCGGCTCCATTGCCGTCCAAGATCAAAAACGCATCCACCTTATCTCCCACTTTCAAAGCAGGCATTTCACTCATCCGGTTTGCATAGTCTTCGCGGATGGTTTCTCCATCGCCTTGATCTACTTTCACATATAGCTTTTCTATCGTGATAACAGGGCTTTCTCCGCTATCCGAACAAGCACCCAGAAACAATGGCAGCAGAAACAATACTTTCTTTTTCATGCTATTGACTAGTTTTATCATGCTACAAAAATACATATTATCTTCTAAACGACAAATTATCATACGATTTATCATCCAAAACACAACCAGCAACTATCTCCTCCATTCTGTTATATCTCTCATTTTTTATGACTATCTTTGCTTCGTATATCTCTTTTTATCCCAAGAATAAATGAATTCTAAATAAAAGAACAATGGAAAAATTAGTAAGAAGACCGAATGCAGTGATATTGTTTATCAGCTTGTCACTACTGATGATGTTAACCACCGGTTGTCAGGAAATCAAACTCAAAGCAGGCATCGAGGCTGCCAACAAACAATGTCCGATAGACATGGGAGAGACCGGAAAAATCACCAGCATCGTCTATGATGGAGAGAACGTAGTGTATACCTTTTATCTGAACGAAGAGGCTGCCAACATCAAGACTCTGCAGAAAAATCCGGAAAGCATGAAGACTTCCCTGAAAATCATGTTCCAGAATCCGAATAAAGAAGTAAAGTCATTGCTGGACCTTGTTGTAAAATGTAAAGCGGGCCTGCAAATGATATATATAGGTAAAGATTCGGGAGAGCAGGTAGTCTGCGAACTGACAACAGATGAAATTAAGGAAATTCTCAATAAGGATGTCGACACCACCGAAAGCGACCTGGCTAAACTGGAAACGCAGGTACAGATGGCAAACTTACAGTTCCCGATACAGGCAAGTGAGGACGTTCTGATCGAGAAAATCGAACTCAGCGATGAAGCAGTGATTTATATCTGTCGTGTTGACGAAGATCTGTGTGATATGAACCAGATTAAAGCAAATGCCGCAGAGGTGAAACAAGGTATTATCGAAACATTAGGCAATCAGACCGATCTTGCTACCCAACTGTTTATCAAAAGTTGTGTGAATTGTGACAGAAATATAGTCTACAGATATATCGGCAAACAATCGGAAGCTCAGCATGATGTAGTGATCACCGTGCCTGAACTGAAAGATATGCTGAAAAAAGAATAAATATCAAACAGATTCCATTTAACCCAATTATGAGAAAGAAACTGAAAGCCGTCCTGTTCGATATGGACGGCGTGCTCTTTAACTCCATGCCCTACCACTCCGAAGCATGGCATCAAGTCATGAAAACTCACGGCCTTGATCTGAGCCGGGAAGAAGCATATATGCACGAAGGACGCACGGGGGCATCGACTATCAATATCGTATTTCAACGTGAATTAGGAAAAGAGGCCACACAAGAGGAAATAGAAAGTATATATCACGAAAAAAGTATCCTGTTCAATTCTTATCCGGAAGCAGAACGTATGCCCGGCGCATGGGAACTTTTGCAGAAAGTAAAGAGTGAAGGGCTGACTCCTATGGTAGTCACCGGTTCGGGACAGCTTTCTTTGTTGGAACGTCTGGAACACAATTTTCCGGGTATGTTTCATAAAGAGCTGATGGTGACCGCTTTTGACGTGAAATATGGCAAACCTAATCCAGAACCTTATCTGATGGCATTAAGAAAAGGAGGGTTCAAAGCTGACGAAGCAATCGTTATCGAAAATGCCCCATTGGGCGTGGAAGCAGGACATAAAGCCGGAATTTTCACAATCGCGGTCAATACCGGTCCGTTGGACGGACAGGTGTTGCTGGATGCCGGAGCCGATCTGCTGTTTCCTTCTATGCAGGCACTCTGCGATAGCTGGGATACAATCATGTTATAAACCTATAAATACCGATTCTACTATGCAAAAGTTATTATCCTTACCTCCCAACTTAATTGACAGTTTTCATCAACTGGAAGAAGTGAATCATACTGACTGGTTTTGTACATCAGACCCTGTAGGCAGCAAGTTAGGCTCCGGAGGAGGAACGACCTGGCTGTTGCAGGCCTGCCATCAGGCTTTTGCACCGGAAGAGACTTTCAGCAAATGGATTGGAAACGAAAAAAAGATTTTGCTGCATGCGGGAGGACAAAGCCGCCGCTTGCCCGGCTATGCTCCTTCGGGCAAAATACTGACTCCCATACCGGTTTTCAGCTGGGAGAGAGGACAAAAGCTGGGACAGAATCTGCTGTCGCTGCAACTTCCGCTATACGAAAGAATCATGAAGCAGGCCCCGAAAGGCTTGAACACGCTGATAGCCAGCGGAGACGTATATATCCGTTCGGAAAAACCGCTGCAAGACATCCCGGAAGTAGATGTCGTATGTTATGGTTTATGGGTGAATCCTTCACTGGCTACTCACCACGGAGTATTCGTATCGGACCGCAAGAAGCCGGAAGTGCTCGACTTCATGTTGCAGAAACCTTCTTTAGAGGAATTGGAAGGATTATCAAAGACCCATCTTTTCCTGATGGATATCGGTATATGGATATTAAGTGACCGTGCCGTTGAGGTATTGATGAAACGGTCATTGAAAGAAGGCACGAATGATATCAGCTACTACGATTTATATTCGGATTATGGCCTGGCACTGGGAGAGCATCCCCAAACGACAGACAACGAAGTAAACAAACTTTCGGTAGCAATCCTGCCTTTACCCGGCGGAGAGTTTTATCATTTCGGAACGAGTCGGGAACTGATTTCTTCCACACTCGCCATACAGGATAAAGTGCGTGACCAAAGGCGTATCATGCACCGGAAAGTAAAACCGAATCCTGCCATCTTTATACAAAACTCGTTTACCCAAGTGAAGTTATCTGCAGAGAACGCCAATTTATGGATTGAGAACAGCCACGTAGGAGAAGGATGGAAATTAGGTTCACGACAGATTATTACAGGAGTTCCCGAAAACCATTGGAATATAAACCTGCCGGACGGAGTCTGCATCGACATCGTTCCTATGGGAGACGCAGCCTTTGTCGCACGGCCTTATGGGCTGGATGATGTTTTCAAAGGTGATTTAAGTAATGACTCGACCACCTACTTGGGGAACTCTTTCACACAGTGGATGAAGGAAAGAGAGATTGGACTGGAAGACATAAAAGGACGTACAGATGATCTGCAAGCTGCTCCTGTTTTCCCCGTAACGACTTCCATCGAAGAACTGGGTATTTTAATACGCTGGATGACAGCTGAGCCACAACTAAAAGAAGGAAAAGAGCTATGGCTGAGAGCAGAAAAACTATCCGCTGACGAGATATCGGCACAAGCGAACCTGGAACGTCTTTACGCACAGCGCAGCGCTTTCCGCAGGGATAACTGGAAAGGATTGTCCGCCAATTATGAGAAGAGTGTATTCTATCAGCTTGACTTGCAAGACGCAGCCAATGAATTTGTCCGGCTCAATCTGGATGTTCCCGCTGTCTTGAAAGAGGATGCCGCACCCATGGTGCGTATACATAACCGTATGCTTCGGGCACGTATCCTGAAGCTGCAAGGCAATGAAGGCTGCAAAGGAGAAGAACAAGCTGCGTTCCAGCTACTCCGTGACGGATTACTGGAAGCCGTTGCCGGAAAAAAGAACTATCCGAAGCTCAATGTTTATTCGGATCAGATCGTATGGGGACGTAGTCCGGTGCGCATTGACGTTGCAGGAGGATGGACAGATACACCTCCTTACTCTCTCTATTCGGGAGGAAGTGTAGTCAATCTGGCGATTGAGTTGAATGGGCAGCCGCCGTTACAAGTATACGTCAAACCATGTCACGAGTTCCATATCGTACTTCGTTCCATTGATATGGGAGCTGTGGAGGTTATCCGAAGTTATGAGGAATTGCAGGATTACAAGAAAGTCGGTTCGCCTTTCTCCATACCGAAGGCAGCACTTACCTTGGCAGGATTTGCCCCATTATTTGCGGCGGAATCTCATGCGTCATTGGAAGAACATCTAAAAGCGTTCGGTTCAGGACTGGAAATCACTTTACTGGCTGCCATTCCGGCAGGTTCGGGACTAGGTACCAGTTCTATCCTTGCATCTACCGTACTCGGAGCTATCAATGATTTTTGCGGACTGGCATGGGATAGGAACGACATCTGCAATTATACACTGGTATTGGAACAATTACTTACCACCGGCGGCGGATGGCAGGATCAATACGGCGGCGTATTCCCCGGCGTAAAACTGTTGCAATCCGAATCCGGCTTCGAACAACATCCATTAGTACGGTGGTTACCCGACCAGCTCTTTGTGCAGCCGGAATATCGGGATTGCCATCTGCTTTATTATACCGGAATCACCCGTACAGCCAAAGGCATCTTAGCTGAAATTGTCAGTTCCATGTTCCTTAACTCCGGAAAGCATCTTAGTTTATTAGCAGAGATGAAAGCCCATGCGATGGATATGAGCGAAGCTATCCTGCGAGGTAATTTCGAAACTTTCGGCAATCTTGTCGGCAAAAGCTGGATACAAAACCAAGCATTGGACAGTGGCACGAATCCACCGGCAGTAGCAGCTATTATCGAACAGATTAAAGATTATACGCTAGGATATAAATTGCCCGGTGCAGGAGGTGGCGGTTACTTATATATGGTGGCTAAAGATCCGCAAGCGGCCGGATGCATCCGTCGGATATTGACCGAACAGGCTCCTAATCCGCGTGCACGCTTTGTTGAAATGACGCTTTCCGATAAAGGATTACAGGTATCGAGAAGCTAAGAAAAAAGTTATATAAGAACAAAAATCCCTTGATAACCACTGATTATCAAGGGATTTTTATGTGACCCCGGTGCGGTCTAATATTTAAAAATACACACTATACAATCTCATACAAATACATTAATTATCAGATATATACAAAACAGCAAGTTGTACTATGTTGCATTTTAGTTGTGCAATTAAGCATTTTCGTTGTGCAAAAACAGTATATTTGCACAACCGTAAAATGATAGCTATATGGCAACAGTAAAAGCATTTATTCGATCAAGCAAAAAGGATAACTTTGTTAATATACGATTTCGTTTATCCGATGGTAGGAATATACAATTATTTCACACTTCCGAGATTTTAGTACAACCTTCAATTTGGGATGAGAAGAAGGAACAATACAAATCCAAAGTACTCATACCAATCCATTGCAAAACTAGAGAAGAGTTTTATAGAGACATAACGGAACGCAAAAACCTAATCCTACGTTTGTACACCGATCACAAGATAGAAACCAGTGAACAACTAAATCAATATATAGATGAATATATTAATCCGGAGAAGTATATTAACAAGGAATCAAGTGAAAGCCTCCATAACCGACTCAACTTATACATAGAGCAATGTTATAAGGATGGAATATTTGGCGAAGGCAGAAAGAAACATTATGATGTATTATTACGGGAATTAAACCGTTTTCTCATTATCAACAACTTAAGTGATATCACTCCAACCGATTTCAATAATGAGAAACTTATACTATTCCGTGATTTTCTGTTTAATGAATATATATTGGTAGATAAATATAGGGGGCTTTATGTTGACATGAATAATCGCAATATTCCAACCTCACCAAGAGGGCAAAATACTGTTGCAACAAAATTAAAAAAGCTACAGGCATTTTTCAACGAACTGGAAAGTAACGATGAAATACCAGTATCACCATTCCGTAAACTTGGAAAACAGCGTAAAACAGTAATGATGAAGGAACAATACGATGAACCTATATTTTTAACTAAAGCCGAGTTCATTAAACTACAAAATACAGATGTCCCCAACTCCCTACAAGAGACTAAAGACGCTTTCTTACTTCAATGTAGTTTAGGTTGTCGAATTGGAGACTTCCAAACGCTATCCTTTGATAATATTGCAATAGAAGAAGATATTCCTTTCATTCATTACTTACCACACAAAACTCTAAAAGAAAATGATACAAGAATTGAAATCAAAACTCCTTTAATGCGTTTTGCTTTAGAAATTATAAAGAAATACAATTTCAATTTCCCTATATTACGCTATGTATCAGGAGAACGAGGATACAATGATAAGATAAAAGTTTTGTTAGAATACTGCAAAATAGATAGACTTGTTGCTGTATTTGATGAAGCGAAAAGCAAAAATGAATATAAGCCCCTATATGAAGTAGCAAGTAGCAAACTAGCTCGTAAAACGCATGTAGACTTAATGAACAAAGTACAAGTTGATAAGTATGCAGCCGGATTACATTCAAAGAATAGTGACGCAGTAAACCGATATACTAAACTAGGAGTAAAAGATCGCTTTATTCTTATGTGTGCTGCTTTTGATTGTAATGAATATAAAGTAGATAATAATTTACATATTATCTAAATGTTAAAAATGATATTTTCTTAAACTTTTTCTTGATTTCGTTTGTACGTTATCAAAATAATGCTTATCTTTGTAACGTAATCAAAGAGATGATTACAGCGGTTAATCTTCTTCACCGAGAAAGCAAGAAGAGAAACCTAATCGGTATTCAATATGAGACTAGGCATTTCATTTAGAATCTGGAGATTGAGAATTTTTAGTATCTTCTTTGATATAAAACTCTAAACTCCAAGGGGAGGGAAACCTCCCCAACCGATTAGGATTTGCAAATATAACAATTATGGATGAAATAACAAAAGGAAAACATGGGGGCACAAGAGCTGGAGCAGGACGAAAGAAAACAACTGCGAAACGCTACGGCTTTAAGGCTCCGGAGGATGTCTGTTCAATTCTTGAAAAGGTAGACGATAAGACTTCGTTTATTTGTGAGGCTATCTTAAAACTAGCCAAAGAGAAAGGAATGATCTAATTATTAACAAGAGAGGCAGCTTATTCGGCTACCTCTTTTCTCGATCATACTTACTTTTCTCTTCTAAATTTTGTTGAGCTTGCCGTACTTTACGCAACGCATCGAATGTTGGTTTTGATCCAGTCCGGTCAATCGAAATACATAGGTGGCATGATGGGCACGACAAGGCGCCAGAAGTGAGCAGTTCAAAGATAGAAGTCTCGATAAAGGCACCGCATTGTGGGCAATTCATACCGGCTTTCTGTTTGCGGGATCGTTCTTCTGCATTACTCATAATCTATTCTTTTTTTGATTCTATTTTCGTTCTAAACTCTTAAAACTTTATACAATTATGCATAAAGTGTACTCTCAAAATTATTACTTATCAGACAAACAATCTATTGCACGAAGCAATGAATTCCACTCCATTTCAATCAAGTTAGTATTTACATCCTTTCTATCTCTAATAACTCTAACACCACCTCCTAGTATAAGAAATATTTCACTACCAATAAGAACATTTAGATCAGTATTTACTATTCTTCCATCAAAGAACATACTAACTTCATTGATTTTAGAAATACTTGCATTATTTATTTGAACTCTACAATAACTTAGTTGACAATCATCTCTTAGACGATTACGGAATTGAACTTTCAATGCATTATCTTTCATATCTTCCATTACTAATAAGTTTAAAGGTTATGAGTATTCAATATGAGTACCCTCCAACAAATATTAAAAAAGAAAATGAATAATGCAAAAGCAATAAGAAATATTTTAAGCATCAAACAAAAAAATGCTCCTACTTTCTCAAGCAGAGGCACCCAAAGTTTTATTACTTGAATCTTAGTGTTATTTTTAGTAGTTATTTCTTTCGACGGATTAGCCAGGCAATTATAATGATTAAACCTATAATCACACCTATGGCTATTTCTCCGACCTGTAGCTTAATAGATTGCCACCAAGAAAGTTCACGTTCGACTGGATATGGCACCTGTATTTCCTTCTGTTTCTCACTAAAAAGAGAATCATACTTTGCCTGCAACACAGAGTAATCACGTGACAGTTCCTTATACCAGTCACGGTACCTATACAATTCGGTCCGGATAACATTTCCAGATTCGTCTACTACGATTACAGTAGAGTCCTTTATTACAACCGAATCCTTCCGAACCGTCTGTTCCTTGATTACAACCGAATCTCTCGTTATTACCGAATCTTTTAGTTGTATTTTGGTTTCTACCGGAATATATTGAGGAGTCCGGCAGGATGACAACCATATTGCTGACATCAGCAATATGATAATGTATATCAACCACCTCATGATTCAAACTTTAGATCATTAATTCGGTTCATCCATCCCCGTTTAAACTTGTTGTTTACAGGACGTTTCCGGCAAATCTCTTCTATGAAGTCAAACCTAGCTAGTTTTATCTGGTCAAACAGTTCACGAGGATTACGAGAATTAACAGCTGCAATAGTTTTGGGTCCAACAATACCATCGGGAAGTACACCGACTAATTCCTGTGGTATCTTGATACCATGTACACCAGATGCCCACACCCAATCAACCAAGATATTAGCTAGTGACTGAGATTTTATCTCGTCAGCCTTCCATCTGTCCCAATACATTGTTTTCATGATCTCTGTCCATTCTTCTTTAGAAAGATTCTTCAATCTCTCTATAGTCGGTCTAGGATAGCCTTTCTTCTTGCAATACGCTTCATAAGTAGATATTGTAACACCTTTATTAGTTGCTCCTCCCAAGTCGTCGGGATCATTTACGAAACCGCCTTCCCATTTTAGGATGAACGGTACTAATTTCTTCACTTCTGCCATTTTATAAAATTAAAACCAATATTAAAATTTGAATTAGCTGCCCGATAGCTCCACCGATTAATGTTGCCACAATATCAAGCCAATCCCATTTTCCACCCCAATCCCTGTCCTTAAACTCCATCCCTGCCGCCAATCCTGCCACAAATAAAATAGTAAATAGTGCTCCTGCTGGAATAGCATACAGCAAATGTTTAGGGCGATTACTTTTCTTGATCCAGTTCATTATTTACTCTCCTTTTCGCTTCCGTTTTTTCTTTTTCGGGTATATTACCAATCATGCTATTAATTTTAGTTCTGACATAGACAGGGATGCCGAAAACAGCTCCCGACCATATCAAGCATTGTGCAAAGAACCATAATACAGTATCATGAATGATACCTAAAGGCTCAACTAAAAAACCTGCAACCGACACCCCCACTCCTGCGAAGAGCATTCCCACAGCAGACCAAATCATAATATCGTCTCTCGTTTCCCTTTTCATTTCCTCACTCTTTTAACTTATAAAACATACTCGATAAGGCTTAACAGAGTCACAACAATGTTTATCCTTTGGATTATCTGATTCCTTAAATAACTCGTATACAATATGGAAATCCTCTATAAAAGCATCTGCTTTCCCACGTTCCTCTTCCCATCGCTTATTTTTGTTATAGTCTGGCAATATCAACGACCCGTTGTATACCTGCGTTTTCAGTCCTGTAGATGTGCTTTTTTGGTCCGCTATCTTCATATATCGCACAAACGCATAATAACATAGGATCGTATAAAGAGGAACTATATTGTATTTTTCCCCGGCTATTACGACATCTAACGAATAATTAGAATCAGAATCGGTTCCGACAGGGATATCACTCTCTCCTTTTCCACCTCCTAGCTCACTCGACACCGAAAAGAATGTATCACCGCAAAGAGCTACCTTTATATCGAGTTTATCTGCCTCTTGAATGCATTTGTTTATCTCTGTGTCCTTAACATCTGCTGCGATATCAAAGATTTCACGAAACTTCTTGATTACTTCGGAAAAACTATTCATTTGGGTCTGTTTTAACGTTTACTGTCGAGTTAGATTCTTCTAATTCGTTATAAATTTCACATACTTCTGTTGGAAGGTCTAAAGCACGCGCAATTTCCCGACTCAACTTACTACGAAGTTTTGTCACGGAACGGCGATAAACTTTCTGCATCTCCTTCACGACCTCGCCGGACGCATTGGAGAATGAGATCAAAGACGAGTCAACCAAAGGAATAGGGATGTTATAGGCTTGTGAAGCGATATCCTTCTTTAGCGGTTCGTTGTAAGCCTTATACAGATTAGCGTCAATCGGTACGCCCAACTGGTCTACCTTAATAAACGGTTTATCAGACAAAGCATTGTCATCACGAACAAGAACTGCGCTTCCAGCACCCTGTGCTCCCATAACTTTTTTAATCCCTTCCACAAAAGCATTCTGTTCCTCTTGCTCTGTAAACTCTCCATGCGATATAATTGAACACATATGGAAGCCACGGGTCAAAGTACGTTCTACATATGTGGAGTTCATCGCCTCCGCCTGCATCTCAGACTGGACTGCATGAAACGGAGAAAGCGGATAGGGCTTCGTAGTGAAGAAGTTTATGTACAAAAGCTGTCCGGGGTGATTCTCGATTCCGCCGAAAAACTCTACTTCATCCGCAAAGTTATCTGGATTGAACGCCGGATAGGTAACTGCCGTTTTATCCAATTGGGTAGACTTGATATTTTGACGATCCCAATTATTAAACACTACGTACTTATGAATAACCGGATTCGTTAAGTAGTCTTTATTCAGCCCGGCACGGACATATTCGAAAGGAACGGGATAAATCATTTTAGGGCGATAATCGCCTCCATACTGGACAATTAGAGCGCACCCTCTGAAACGAGCTACGTCATATGCCAGCATATTCAGTATCTCGTCCATGTTATCTCCGTGGGCGTTCGTCATTTCGCCAAAATCACGGTTTTTAAAGCCTTCACATTCTATCGCTTCGCTCAGCCGTTCCACACTCAAAGAGGCGGTTTTGCTAGCATATATAAGCTCCGATAAAATTTGGGGGTATAGGTTTCCGTCCCCATACCCCACAATCTTTTCGGAAACCTTAGCGTTAACTTTGAGCGCTCTATCTACTATTACGTTTACTTTCTTGTGAGCTATCATATTAACGTTTCCTTTTAGTTTATTCCAGTTCCTTCATAATCTCGTCTACTGAAACCTCCGGCGTTGTTTCTACTGAAGCTTCCGGTTCAGGATCAGCGGGGGTCTCCGGTTCCACGGGCTTCTCTTCTTCTGGAGCTTCTGTTTCCGGTGTTTGTTCCGGTTCAGGATCAGCGGGCAAAACGGTCGGTACGTCCTCCTGTGGTTCTATTGGACCTAAGTCCTCAAAGTAGGATTTATAAACCGGATTTTCTTTCATGATTCGTTCGGCGATGGCGTCCGTACAGTTAAATGCACGGTAAACAACTCCGTCCGCCACATGATTGATAGATAGTCCCGGTTTCATTACGTAGCGAACGTGTATGCCCGTCAAGTAGTGATCCTCATACCATTTCTTCGCGTACGCACGATCCATATGGCACATAGGGTCCAGTTTTAGATGCGTAATACTTTTACAGAGATTCAAAATCTCGAACTCGTCCGTTAAGCGAATTAATTCGCGCACGGGCTTGATATCTTTTGTTACAGTTATCTTTGCTCTTGCCATGATTATACAGTTTTTAAAGAGTTATACTGTGCCGCCGTAATACTATAATGGAAATCTCCGCAAGACCCGTCCGGCGTTTTTAAAGTAGCGGTTGAAACTCCGTCTGTTGAACTATCAGTTGATAAATCTGAAACCTCTAACGGTGAGTTACATCCCAAAATGAAATATTGGTTGTTTTTTGTTCTAATAGCAACCAAAAACGACCCAGAAACCAAAGCGATAATGTAGCTAACTACAGGTAACGATGAAAGAAGTTTCATGACTACTGATATTTCCAACATAGTAGGAGCATTGTCGTTTGCCCGCGATGCCTCCGTCACTTGAATAGAGTTTTTTACAGATTGAACGGTATATCCCCTTGTTCCGGCTTTCATTGTTACTACTGCCTGTCCTGTCGTAGAAGATACCGAGATACTAGAAACATCTTCGTAGTTCAATATTACGGCTTCTTCTACTCCGGCAATTCCAGAGATTAAACCGGGATTAGCGCAATCAAACGCTAAATCTTGTGCTATCTTCTTTAAACAAGCCATAATTATGATGATTTAGACACTAGAGTATTCCAGGTAGCCTCAGTGATTGACGCACGGGCTTCTCCTAGAACATTCTCAGGTGTGGTTAACGTAATGGCGGTATAGCCGCCGTTATCATTTGCTGATTCTTCCAGTCCGGATACCTCCAAACCGTAATTACAGCCATAGATACGGTAAACACCTGTTTCAACCATTTTTGCAACCGCCACAAGGCGAGAATTGAGAATGGTATTGATAAACACGTTTTCCGCACTCGTTTTCTTATACACGGTAAAATTAACCGATTGTTCCAGCGCATTCGGGGCGTTTTCGTTAATTCTTTGGGCTTCTGTAGCATTTGCACCCTTTCGGATAGACGCTACCCGGATAACCTTGCCCGAAGTAGTCAACGTGATAGTAGCGATACCGTTGGCGATGGAGATAGATTGGATATCTGAGTAGTTAATAAGCAACAAATCAGCTATTCCAACTGCTCCACCTAAACAATCGTAGGTTATTGCACCCGTGATATTACTAATACATCCCATGTTGTTAAGTTAATTTGTTAGCTTCTAAATATGTCCAAACAGCAGATAAAGCAACTATATTGCGATCACCCCTAGAGTTATCCGGTGTTTTCAGCGTTACGGTATCAAAACCGCCAGCCGCCGAAGTATCTCCGTCCATGCTTGCCACTTCCAGCCCGGTATTAAGTCCGGCAACTTTAATGTTACCGCCGTCTTTGAGTTTTGCGAAGGCTACGTAATTCCCGGATAGCAGTGATTCCTTAATCGCTGCACCGTCAGAAGTTTTATCGTAGACCGTGATAGTAACCGTCTGTTCCATTCCGGCTGCACCGTCCAGTGTACGCAAAGCGTCCACTACTTTTGCGCCGTTCTTGTAACAGTCAACCGGAATTGCCTTTGCACCGGATACAAGGACGATAGAGTTTAGCGTCACACCATCGCCACCCATTACAAAAGAAGCTAATTCCGATTTGTTAACAAGGTACAGCCCAGCCAAACCGACTGAGCCGCCCGCACACCCAAAAACGATAGCCTTATTTAATTTCATACATGCCATAGTTTTCGGTATTAGTTGTTATGCTTTCGCTTTTGTTGCAAGTTTCAAAATAGACGGAATAGCTACCATTACGTCCGCAGCAAACACAGTTGTAGAGTAATACTTGCGGTCTTTCGCATCTTGAATGAACGGTTTAATGTTCACGCTTGAATCTTCCAAAGCGATTTGGATATTACGTTTCGGAGTAAACGCGATAAACGCATCTTCGTCTGTTGCATCTGCGATCATAGACGCTGATACATGAGGAAGTTCATTGATCTTGTATCCTTCTAAAGTGTACACAGCTTTTCCGTTCTCGAAATGTTCCTGAGCAGTTGTGTTGTCCTTACTCTGAACTAAGTTCTTAAACAAGCGCATTACATTAGAAGTCACGAAGAACTCGCTAAGTTCCTTTTGATCGGGGCGTTGTGAATCAATAAGTTTCTTCATGGTATCCTCTACGCTAGCCGTAGTCAACTGCAAAGGAAGGATAGTTTCTGCGCTGTCCTTCATTTGCTTAATGAAACCACCATTTTTGAAAATATTGTAAGCAACATCACCTGTCTTGGTTCCGTCCAGCCATGCGAGACGTAGCAAATCAGCCTCCAAAACTTTCAGTACTTCCGAAGCCATGAAACCTGCCAGTTGAGTTTCATCGAAATCGTCCGACAAATGAATACCCTTAGCTACCATCTTCCCCCACAAATCTTGCAAACAAACAACGATAGGTAACTCCAAAGGCTGGAAGTCATAGTACTTTACATGATCGGACATATCTGTGTACTCATAAGTACCTTCACATCCAGCAGACTTACGAAGTGCCTTATCTTTCGCTACAAAAGTAACAATAGGCGTTTTGTTGTCAAGTCCAGAGAGAACGGTTGCACCGCGTTCCATTTCGCCAACCAGCCCGACAGTCAAAGAAATGACGTCAGCCAGTGAGTTAATATTCAGATTATTTAAATCTGTAAATGTCATTGCCATAATTTATAGTCTCCTATGATTTTAGTGTGATTACTTTTCTTTTGCGAACTTAACCATCGCCTCCCGCGCTTTCTTGCGTGCTTCCTCGTTGGAAAGCTGCGTTTTTTGTGCATCTGTTTTCGGTTTGCCTCCCACCGTACGAGTTGCAACAGGTGGCGTTTTCGTTTGCTTGGAAAGCATTGTTTTAATCTCACTCAAAGATGATTCTAGAGCAGTTAGACGCTGAGAAAATTCGTCCGGTGTCTTGGTTTCTGTCTCCGGTGTTTCCTCCGGCTTTTCGTCCATGTACTCTTTGAACTCGGCTATCTTGCCATCTTTGATCACGAGAACGATTTTTCCCTCTTCCGGGATATCAACGGTGATCTCACCATCTTCCACGGCGGTTCCGTCTTCTTTTACTACTTCGTCACCTACGGCTGCCTCTTCTCCTGCTGCCTTAATAGTGATCTTTTCACCATTAACCGTTTCTACGATTTCCTCTTTAAGCTCCGTTTTCTTTGAAAAGGTGCTGATAATGCTTGATAAAAGACCCATTTTGTTCTTTGATTTTTGGTTATTAAAAAGCGAACTTGTCGCGGCTGGTAAGCCTACAAGGTCACACGTGAATAATTCTTCAAAACTCGTCACGTCCCATGTTTGGTTCTCTTCGTTCCACACCTTAGTGTCTAGGTCTACGACTGAAACGCCTAGCATTTCCGGTTCCTTTTCAATCATGTCCTTCATAAATCCTGCCTCCTGCGGATAGTTCTTTAAGAGAGCTTCCGAAAAGGTCAGATCGGCGTAGACTACTCCGTTTTCCTCAACGAAATTAGAGAAACTACCGATGTACTGGTCCAGCAGATCGTTACCGTTGTGTGTCCGGCGAGAATGGATAGGGCGAATACTACCAGCCACCACAAGGGACGCTAGCGATTCGGGCGTAATAACGATTTTCCCGGTTTTTAATTCACTGTTAACTTCATCCGTCCAATCGTTTGCGGTCGGTCCCGCCTCTATAATTCGTATTTTCTTGAAATCCATAAATTAGAGATTTACTAGATAAATCATTCTATATTATAAACTATATTTCAACACAAAAATAGCTGTTACAACCTACTTACTATCCGCAAATTGTAGCAAATACGAATTAGCCCAATGCGGAATCAATAACAATTGTACGATTTTGTTGTACATCGGTAATATCTTGGACTGAAACTATCGGATTTGGAGCATTCTCTACCCCTTCTACAAACGCAAGTGCGATAGCTGCCACTGTCTTGTCGGACAAATCAACCGTTTGCTTAGACATAGACCGATTAAGATTCGTATAAGATTGAGTACTGATAACATCGAATCCTCCCCCCTGTGCATATCGGTAAGCATTAGAATTACCAAAAGACCGTCCCCCGTATTGCTGATTAAGAGCAGACAACGCATTTATAGCATGAGATGCACGTTTGTTGAGGATGTACATATTCTCGCCTCCTTCCGCCTCGAACTGCTGTCCGTTTGATCCGGTGAACGTTACACCGCCCTGTGAATGCGGAGCACCAAACACGGTACCACCTTTGGCAAATTTCTTAACGCTGGTGTTCGTTTTGGGAACATCTTCTTTTACTTTCATAATCGAAGCAACTTGCTTAAGTCCTGCGGCAATAACTATCGCTGCTTGCGCTACTCCCCAAATACCACCCTGCGCAATAGCCTTAGATGCACCTAAGTATGTGTTAATCGTAGCCTGCGCCAGAGCAAACGCTTTTCCGGCTTCTGATTCCTGTCCCATGATATTAGAGATTTGCCCGGCGATATCAGCTGTCATTTGCAACTTGGCGTTTACCAGTTCCTTTTCTCTCTTTTCCCGTATTTGGGCGTATTTGGATTCAATCAAAGAAATGTCCGCCCCAGTCTTCTCAGCGTTCGCAACTTCCATTTGATATTGCTGCTCTAGACGAAGGGATTCACGTTCGAAGTCACTAGTTATGCTGGCTTCCTCAATAGCACGCTTGTTCTCCAAGTCAATGGCGGCTGCTTCTTTCTTCTTGTCCTCCTCTGCCTTCTCAAGTTCGGCTACCTGTTCTTGGAACGCCACGCGCTGCTCCAATCGGATGTTGTCGAACTCCTGCTGGGTGATCAGACCTTGCTGGAGACGGTAACGTTCCTTCTCCAAGATAGCTTGGTTTAGCGCGTCTTGGTCCTCTAGTGCCTTCTGCTTGTCTACTATACCGATATTAGATTCTCTTATCTTTAGCTGCAATTCGGTTATTCCGTTTTCGTAGCTTTTTAGAACTTCCTGCTGAACTTTCTTAGCGGTTTCGGCAGCTTTCCTTTCTGCGTCTTCTTTGTCTTTTTTGACTTTCTCCGCTGCCGCTCTTTGGGATTTAGCATAATCCTCGGCACGCTTTTTATCGGCTACTGCGGCGGCTGCCATATCAGCTTTTTCCAGCCCGGATACCTGACTAGTTAGTTCTTTCCGTTGTGATAAATACTGTGCTCTCTTTTCCTCCAATGCTGCTAAAGCCTCTTGTTCTTTCCTCCTGTCTTCATCAGAAGTGTAAGACAATTCGTTTTGCGTCTTTATCTGCTGATATTTAGCCTCTAGTATCTTTAATTCGGAGGCTTCCATCTCTCTAGATATCCGTAGGGCTTCATTAGCTGCATCTTGCCTTTCCTTAGAACTCTTAGTTTGATCGGCAAGAATAGCCTTTTGTTCCTCCATTTCCCTACGTTGCCGGGCTAAAACTACAATAAGATCGGTTTCAGCGTTATATATGTCCCGTTCTACTTGTGCCATCCCTCTAGCAGTTTCGATAGACTTAACAGTTTCGTCCGATATCAGACCTAACCAGTTATAAACCTTAATATAAGCCTCTGCCAGCCACTCAAAAACCTTGACTATCTCCACAAACAGAGCGGCTACGGCATCCAACACCTTAGTTATGATCAACTCGATAGGTGCTAATATAGTCTTAACGGAAACAGCCAGTTCGTTGTTGCGGTCCATCAACTTTCCGATAGCTGAGATTACCGCAAGAATAGCCGATGCAATGGCAACAAAGGGGTTCGCCATCAATGCAGCGTTGAATGCCTTTATAGAAGCAATACCGCCGGACATACCTTTGACCATTTGCCCGGTTGCGCCAGTCATACCGCCGAGGCTTCCGGTTGCCTTCTCGATATCCTCTGCATAGTTACCCACGTTTCTACGGGTATCTCCCACCCCTTTTTCAAGGTCTTTCAGTTTGTCGGAGATTTCCTTGGTTTGGGCTACCATCTGTTTCCCAGCCTCCGAGTTTGTCCGCTGTTCAACGGACATTTTGTTTAGTGCCTTCGTGTTAAGGGCTAACTTCGCTCGCAGGGTTTCCACGCTTTCCGCTTCCGAGTTGACAATGGTAGTGTGTGCTTTAATAGCGGCGGCATTCTCGGAAGTCTCATTCTTATTATTGTTTAGTTGTTTGGTTAACGATATGATCGCTGTTTCTGACTTCTCCGTTGCCTTTTCGAACGCCGTTTGATCTATAAGATTGTCTTTATAGTTCTGACGAAGCCCGGCAAGTGCCGTCTTTTCGGCGTTTATCTGCTTGGTTAGCTGTTTCTTTTCTTCTGCAAGGTCTAAAGACTTCTTGATCAGAGCGTCCAAACCTTCTACCGCCTCGTCCGTCTTGAACGAAAGGTCTAGTAATGTAACATTATCTGCCATTTATTTAACGATTAAGATTAATTTTAGTTAGTTTTACCTTACATTCCTGTGTTGCTAGGTTATACTCCGTGATAGAACGAACGTAGAAAAATGATCCTAGCTGCTTAAAATACACTACTCCGTTATGTTTATACTTGTTCTCTATGAAATAGTAGGGTATTTTAGCCTTAATAGTGACATCTATAGCGTCCGAAAACATACCGTAATACTTGGTTAATCGTTGCGTGTACTCGATAGACTTGAAATATTCGACCCAAGTTACGGGCTTATTGTCTTGAACCTTTCGTATCGAAAAGCGCGGGTACGTACCGTCTTGTGGATTCGGCACGCCCGATTCTACTACGGTCCCTTTAGCCGTGAACGATGCACTGGATAATTGTAAACTCTTTGTAAAATCACCGATTTTGAATATACCGATGTTCGGAAAACCTTCTGAGTCCTCTATCTTGTCTGTCGATACGTAGAAATCGGTCCAGTCTTGCCGCCTGTCATTGAACGTGATCGGTCCGTTTAGATCAAAGTTTTTTGCATCGTTCGCGATTAGATCATATATGCTAATAATTACACTTGTGAGTCCGCTATCGTCTACGATGGTCTGAAACTCCCACCCCCACTGGAACACTTTGCAAATATCCGTTAAGAAATCTACAGCGTTCGATACTCCACAATTCCCCGCTACCTGTGTCACCCCGGCGGTATTCCTTAACTCGGTTATCTTCCCGGAAAGATTAACGGCTTCGTCCGGGGACATTGTTTTCGGCGGGGTGGCATCTAATTTCTCATACACATTTATGTCTCTACTTATGTATAAGCCATTAAATATGTATGTAGGGATGTTCATAGTAGTAGAAGCAAACTTATATCGTACCTGCGTGATATCGTTTTGGTTATCATCTTTTTGGAATATCGCTACGGTCTGATTATTGTAAACCGATTTCAACACCACAAAGTTTAATATGGTCCCCACTCTTGACATATCCAAAGTAATATAGGCGTTATTATCCATCGTTATCACCGCCGTTGTATTGGCTGTTGATCCGTCCGGAGCCATTAGAGCGGTACGGGTATCGTATTCTAAAATATCTAGGAAGTTACCTCTAAAATACTCCGTTCCTTCGTCCGTTTCGGATGCATACCGCCAAAACACAGTAACCGATTTCCCCACCAGTACCTCGGATAAAGGCTTTTGCCCTAGATTCTCGATGATCAATCCCGGTTCGTAGCCGCCGTATTCTATCGGCGGGAACGATACAGAAACACCAAAGGAGCCAACAGAACGCTTTATCAGTTCACTTGCTGGGTAGAAAAAAGAGTTCCCTACACCGGATGTATAAAGATATCTTTCTATTACTTCTTTCGGTAACTGGGACATCTTTAGGTCCGACTGGGACAGAGCTATGTCGTAGGAGTCTTCGCTGCATGATACCTTAGCTTTGAACCGCTTGTTTATCGGTATCCCGCCGATATAAACTCTAGCCTCGTATTTCGCAGTACGGTGGGTAAAACCGAAACTTCTCATTTGATAGAATATCCCATCATTCACCCGATTCCTAGGAGCTTTAATGTTAGCCGAATAGGTACGGGTGGATTCTCCGAAACTGTATGGAGACGATGCATTAATAGACAGCTTGACATCCGTTTTTGTCAAGCCCTCCAAGAACACTCCATTTATCTGAATCTTTATATCCATGTTAGTACTGGAATTTTAGAGTTACCGTTTTAACTAGTCCCGTTGCCGTATATTTCACGCCTGTAGTAGATGAACATCTAAGTTTCGTATCCATATCTACCCCGTCTAGCCCTCTAACAGTTACATCCGGAGACAGGGAAAGAACATCTAGTGCGAACTTGTTAGCCTCAGTCACTTCGAATACACAGGTAAGTTCCCGCTTCGTAACATTCCCACCGGATAAACCTTGCGCTATCGTAGATTGTGCGCTCCAATTATAGCAGGAAATCGCATCGTATGACCCACACGAGTTTAACCATTTCAGTGTAATAGCTCCGCATGCGTGCACCTCTTCCGGATAAACCTTAACAGCAGCTACGGACCCATCCGGATTCTTTATCGTGATCTTCTTGTATTGGCATGCATCCGATATTCCGTCACCCTGCATGTAATTAAATTTGTCAGCCGTTCCGTCTTGATAGATAACGTCTACATCATAGTCCCTATCATGATAACGGCTGTCTATAAAGAAATTATCATCCAGTGTGTGCGCTAATGGTGCCCGCGGTCCGTAGTTGTCCCGGAAATCTGTGTCAGCCCTAGACACTCGGCTAACATTGTTTATACTCGCCAAGTTCATCACGGGAATACGAACTATCTGAGTAACACTATTAGCCGTTAGATTGGCTTTATGTATCAATGTCAGTTCTACTTGGTAGAACTGAACTCGATCACTATATACGGGAAGAAGCGGGAAGAAATAAGAAGCTGCGTCTATCTCCATTCCCTCAACTGGTTCTAATGTTGTGTAATAAAAGCTGTCTAGGGTAGAACGGCACTGTAGTTCCATCCGCACAATAATGTCCGTAGGTAGGTCCGTTATAATTAGCTTTAACGGCACGTTGTCCCATATGGTAGCACAACTGGGGTAGGTATATACTTTGCTGTCCGGTATATCTACGTTCACTCCAAATCTTGGTATTCTTAATTTCATTGCGTTAATATGGTTAGAATTTTAGCCTTTATGATCTTGTTTATATCCAGCGTCAGCCGTTTCACCCGTTCAGGATTAATGATGTCGGAGACTACCCCGCCACCGTTGAATTTGTTAGGAACTTTGATGCCGTCCCGCTTCATCACATAAGCGATGGCGAAAGCTGCTTCCTCCGGGATGTTTGCACCAACCGTCCGGTTCTTGTCTTGAATCCACTTTTTAATGGCGGAGACAGGCGGAAAACTACCCGCTTTCCTACCCTGCTCCATCTGTACGACATAATGCGGTGCAGTAATAGTTGCCCTATCACCGAGATCGTTTACTTTTAGATCACGCCCAAATTCACCAGACGCTACCAAACCTTTCGAAACATAAGATTCGAAGATTTCCTTTTTTATCTGTTCTACAACCTGCAATATCTCCTTATCCATAGTTCAATAAATCATCTGTTATAGAAAATGTTACACTCCAACCGGACTTCATTGAGTCATAGATATTCTGTACCTTCTTGAAACTCAATCCATCCACATCGAAGTGACACACAAAAGCGGACATTAGTTTGTTTAAAGCCAAATCGGTACGCATTAATGTATCAAGTTCGGCAGCGTTATCCGTAAGATAGTACGATTTATCTAAGCACTGTAATACTACGTTATACTTCCGGGTGGCAGGAGGCAACTTAGACATACCACCGTCCGGGACATCAAACGTTAAGAACATACCTGAGATGTCATTCACTAGCTCGTTAATAGTAGACGTATCTCCGAAATAGATAGGCAAGCCGAGTTTTACGGCTTCCCCATCCATAAAGTTTAATATGTCACTGAATATCATGGTAACTTGATTATTGCGTCATCGTGACCGTTACTACACAGGCATGCGCCCGAATCGAAATCATACCCCATCACCGCATCACCTTGTAGGGTTATAGAACCTTCTTGGTTAAAGTTCCGAGATAGCACGGCATTGTCGTACATCCGGATTTTAACTCCGTTTATGTTAAGCGTATTAGAACCATAGGGAACAATGATTCTCGGCTGCGGAATACAAGTAATCACCAACCTTGCATCTTTAGCATCCGATGGATTAACCGTTACGGGTGGAGCTTTCCGAAGCGTCATGGATACCATAGAATATCCTTCTGAGGAAGATTCTAATAATCTTGTCCCTGCATCGAATTTTGCCATTGCATATTCCCAATAGTTAGCTACGGTTAATGTTGCATTCCCTGCGGGTAACGGTTTGGATAACCTTAATCTATCCGACTGCGTGTACTTAATGTCGTTATAAGGTCTTCCAACACGCCCAGTATCGGTATAGAAAGCACCCTGTTCCCAATAGTAATCAGCTAATAAGATATCCTCCGGGCTTTTCCGGTCTAGCTCGTTAGTGATATACCTGCGCTTCTTGAACGCTCGGAGATACTTAACACCCGCTAGTGGAACGTCGGAGAAATCAATAAACTTTAGGTCCGGCTTCGTAGACAATGCTATTCCCACGTAGTGTACATTAGCAGGAACGGTTAGTGTTCCGTCATTCCATCCAGTATCGGACATTAGTTTTCTATCCTCATTAAACCAACATAAAAGGATTCTATATGCTCCGGATACTGATATAGTATCACCGGGATTTACCGGGTATATTGACTTCGTAGTCATACGTACATCTGAGTTCCTTCCGTCTTTCATAACGTCCCAAGTTAGCCCCGGTGCGGTATTTAAGCCGCCTCTGTCCCATTCGTTAATATCAAACACACGGTTAACATATGGATCACCGTGTAGCTGAACATCACCTCTTACTATTACACCTGCACCTAAGTAGGCGGAACCTGTGATCTCCGGAACTTTCGTGTAATTGTTTACGTTTAAATATGCGTTTTTAGAAACGAACTCCGAAGCGGGTAAATTAGCGTTCGGATCGGTTTTCTGAAAACTCATAACGTAAAACGGGAATTCACCTTCCATAGTACTAGGATTCTCAACGGCTTTTCGAAGTATAAACGATTCATCGAGATAGTGTACCGCCCGTACAGAATATCCGGCAGGAATGTTCGGAAATACCGCACCTCTAGTAGATACAGGTCTAATCATTCTTACACGATTCGTAGCCGGAATTTTATTATCTTCATACGCCTTTCCGGGATCACCCGCGTAGGTTCCCGATTCTATCATGCTGCCGTCTAGCATAATTATTTCGTGGCTCTCTGTTAAACTGGTAGCGTCTTTTACATTATCCGGATAACTGATACGTCCTAACATGTTCCCTCCCTCAGCGAACATGTTATATAACCCTTGCCTGTGACTACATATTAATCGGCGGTTAACTACCCTCGTACTAAGGAACTCCCTAGTATATGAGAAATCAATGTTTTCGTATGTATCTCCGTCTATGACATCATGTTCGAAATCTCCCGCCGGAACGATGCAGTTACGTAATACAAGCGTTCCGGTATCTAACAAGGATCGTTTTATAGTATTCGGAGAAACACGCAATAGGGGACAATCAGAAGCCGTGATAACGGTATCCCGGTGATTTGTATCACCGTCCCAAAAGTATTCCATGTAATCTATATTCGTGAATGTCCCGAATACCTTCCGTTGTGTTAGTGCTTCCGTAACACAAGTGGTGTTGATCATCCGACCTGCTAGTGTTCTGATAGGGGACAATACAAGTCCGAAATTATCGGTCTGTATTTTTAGAGATGAATTATCCATCACGTACGCGCCGTATTCGGATGACCCTCTCACCTCAGTTATGATTGAGCCGCTAACGTGTCCTAATATCTTAGCCCCGGACGCCTCTAGTTCGGCGGGTGTCAGTGTTGGATTCTTAGCGAACGCAATCATACACATGTTGTACACCGGATGTCTGAGTTTATATAAGTTAGTAGATACCGTTTCGGATTCCCCCGCATAAGCTAGCTGATTGGATACGTCATAATACGCCCAGTATATTCTAGCGTTAAATCCCGCCGGAAGATATACGTAGGTATCTTTTCCTAGTCTAACGGTTGCAGTATTTCTGACGAAGTTATTAGCGTCTAATTTCATTGATGCGCTGGTGAATAGCGTCCCTTTCGGCGCATCTTGATTATACCGTCCTTGCTCTACGGGATGACATTTTGAAGACACGCCAAAAAGAACATCCATAGTTACCCCAATGAACGAATCCTTGATCACTAGGTCGGATGTTGGTAGCGTGGCGGGGAGATAAACCCTAAACGCACCGGGAATTAAGGTATTTCCTTTTATCTCGGCGGGATTCGTTTTAGCTGTTACACCACCCGCCGAATAATCCCCTATATAAACGTTATCGGATACTTTAACCCACGGATTCGTACTCATGTCTCCACCTGCTACCCAGCACTCGCCATTCTGTGATAACTGTGTTTCGTCCGCTATCTTAGCACCTACTCGTCCTTTCGGGATGAGCCCGCCGAGTGAGTATATATCTCTCTCGGCTACGATTCGCCCTGCTGAATTAATACTGTATTTCTTTCCCATGATTATTTTGTTTTAGATTTTTGTTTCTCAACTTCATCATGTCTCTTGCTGATCGCTAGAATAGCATCTGAGTAGTTTATCTTCTTCGCATCTTCGAATGAGCAGTTAAACAGTTCGGATGTGATCTGTACCATTCCTAGCACACTTTTAGCTTCTGTGATTGGATTCGATTCACCGGAACCACCTGCACCCGGTAACAGCACACGTTCCAGCTCGTCAGCCTGCCCAATCTGCTCCACAATGTACTTTGTCAGTTTCACCATATCAGCAACAGTTTCTGGTACATATCCCTCAGTCCATCCGCTAATACGTTCTAATACTGTTTCAGCTCTGCGTGCTTCGATCATCTGCCAGAGAGTTACATCTTCAACTGATGGACACGTATAAATGATCTGTCCATTACGTGTTACCCAGCGAGAAGGTATTAAGTATTCCGACATATAATGCAGAAGTGCGGTTTCATCTTGCGAAAGACTCTCCACAGCATCCGGCTTTAGATTCGCTATACGCCGTAATTGCATCAAGCGTTGATATCTACTTGTCAGACGAACAAACGTCTTCCATAACCAACGAAATGGGGTAAATAGGCGATATATCTGATATCGCACATATCCCCGAAAGGTTTTAATTTCGCTTTTCTTCATCTTTTCTTTGTTTCTTGCCGGGACGATACTTGGCGATCAGAAACTCAGTCGCGTATCGTATAGCGTCCATAGCGTGATTATTTTCGTCTACTGCCTCGTTCGTATCATAGAGTCCGGTCATCTTGTCAAATACATACGAGTAATTATCTGCTTCGTCCTGTATGCCTCGACTACCTTGTACAATGTGCATTTTAAACTGCTTCACTTGTGAAATACCTGCCATGATTGATCCTTTTCCCTTTATACATGGAAATATGCGGCATCCCAAACGAGAAATCTCAGCAATACTCTTCGCCTCTTGATTGTCCGCAATAGTGGTAACTTTATGTAGCCCATTCTTGCGCAAGACATTCGCAATATCCCAATTCAACAGACCTGTAGAGTATGCGATCTCTTGAACATAAAGATCATCTTTATCGAAGCCAACTTTTACAATCGCCGTAGGATCACCAGAGAAACCGAAGTCAAGACCAAGACACCATTTACAATTCGCTGGAAACTCCGGCACAATATCATATTCAGGATATACCAGTCCTTCGGTTCCTCCTGTTTCACCTAGTCCGAAGATTCGCCACCAGTTTTCATCAGCCTTATTTCTCTCAATCTCTTCGATCTGCTCCGGCGTCAAATATGGATTGTCCTTGTAGGTGCTGACGATTTCCACCATGCCCGGACCCTTGAAATAGTCGTGCGCCCAAAACTTCTTAACCGGATTAAAGTCTACATACAGCATCAAACGAGTACGAACCGCCATTTGCCGGAATACTTCTTTCGGGACTCTCTGTGCTTCGTTTACAAACAGGATATCACGTGCAGGACCAAATACCTTCGCAGCATTCTCACAACCGAAAAACTCTATCTGTGATCCATTAGGAAAAGTGTAAGTCATTTCAGTTAAATTCATTGCCTTGCCATTCCAAAGACCTTCATCTTGCAACATACGTTTGAAATCGCGAAACATACCACGTTTCACTCCCGGCATTGTATCAGTTACACACGATATGAGCAAAGGAGCTTCTGACTTCTCGGCAATAAGATAAAGCAACTGTAACATGCTCCACGTTTTAGAAGATCGAGTACCACCCCGTGAGGATACTCCACGAATCACTGGATTTACCGTGGCTTCTAATAGCCTGTCAAAAACATAGGTCGTTTTCATTGTTCAGAGCCTTCTGTTTCCCCCTCTCCTTTCATCTTCCGTTTCTGCGATAGTGTGGAGAGCTTCTTAATATTACTAACCGATTCTTCTTTCAATACTTCGACCTTCAATGTTACTCCTTCCGTCTTCACATCGGTTCCAGTTTGTTTATTACGCCAACGATCTGGAGATATATTTGTAAGCAAGAATATAGCAGCACCAACATTCGCCTCTACATTCTTCACTGTTACTATTTTCTTCTTTTCTTTCTTTCCTGCATATTCGGTTTTGGTTTCTTCAAATTCATATCCACAAGCTGCTTTTGACAGAGATTCAACTAGTCTCCGCTCCAGTTTCTCTTTAAACTCATTTTTCCCTTTTTTTATAGCATCCACAAAATCCACATTTTCCAACCATCTATAGTATGTTTCATCCGATATGCCGAAATGAGCACAGAAGTCTTTCAACCTCGCACCGCCATGCTCCATTAGCCCATTTTCAGCCACCCATTTAGAGCACATTTCAGTCATTTCCTTTAAATTGTACGCCATGCTATAATCAGTTTTATATCAATAGCAAATTTACCCGATATCACTCTTACAGCCATGTCAAATTGTGTCAAGTACAGATTTACGGCGTTCTTCATCGTATATCGTATTACACAGCTTGTATTTTAACGAAATGCTCTCCATCCATTCATTAGGGTCTTGTGCAGTTCTTTCTTCTTCCACGTACTTCCAAACTCTCGTGGCACGCTCCCACCGGAACAAAGCCTTCTTTAAATTCTGGTAGTGATTAATCCTGTAGACCTGATTTGTATATGAGGCATAAAAATCCTTCTTCACCTTGTCCAAGCCATCCGCTTTACTCTCCCAATCATTATGACTCCCTATCACAGGATCAATAAAAGCCAGCTCTTTGAGGGGGGCTTGCTCTTTTCTTCCATTCCTCAATCCTTTCACGAATTTCTTTAAACCTTCAAAATGCTTAGTTATATCTACTCCATTGACATACCCGTTCCCATATCTATCTTTAACACACCTTACCCCAATCTGTAATAAATACGAATACACTACAAAGGCATGGACATTAAGAATTATCCCTATTTCACGTACATTTACCCACGTCTTTTCATTAAAATTTCTATCCATAACACGATTATTTTTAAAATAAATAGTATATTTGCTATACAATCGTGAATGATTGGGGAGAACAATGCTTTTACACCTTGCTAGTTCTCCCTATTTTTTTTGATCTCTTCTTATTTCTAAGATTTTCCCGGTCAATCTTTCTGCCCCACATCATCGAGTTATACAGGGAAACAGCATATAAAAAAAGTTCCTCACTACTTGCAAGGAACTCTACTTTTGTAGCTTCTTTTATTGAATCAGCATACAAACTTTGATTTATGTGATCATCCATTTGGTTTCTTTTCTCTCAATTGTATTCTAAGATTCTGATTGAACAATCTAACTTTCTCTCTAACGAACAGAAATCGTTTTTTTAGCTTTATGGCATCCTCCTTTGAATTACATTTTCCTCCTTCAATAGTAAAGTATCTACCATCTCCCTGCTCTTCCATAACATGGTATTTATCTTTCCTACGTCTAATACGAATATTTCCTACCATGATCGCCCCCTTTCTTCCATTTCCTTACGCATAGCTATTAACTTCTCTCGATAAGTTGATTTACTAGAAACTTCACCTTCTGAAAGTTCCTTTTTTAGAAGATTGCCAACTACGATACCACTAATAGCCAACTTCAACTGAATTGCCTGACCTTCCAAATCATCATCTTCCACCGTGTATTCTGTACCTTTGAGTTTATTCCATTGTTCTTCTGATAACTTTCCACCAGCAAGGAACATGAGAGTAGAGATATCTTCTCTCTCTAACTCTATTTTTACTGTTACTTTCTCCATATTTCTATGATTTTATTTGAATTATTACTTTCTAAAAAATATATCTCCCGAAATAGATCGGGCTGTATCATCACCAGTTAACCGGATGTATCGAAAGAAGTTCTGTTCGGTCCGATGCCCGGTGAGCTTCATTATCTCGAACGTCTTCATCCGTCCTGTTAAATACATATTTGTTGCTGCACTCCTCCTTGCAGTATGGCTACTAATCAGCTCCCACTTTTCACGAGTAACAGTTTTCAGTTCGCCGCCCTTGGTGAACGAATAGGTAACTAAGTCATTCAATCCGATTTCCTTCATTATTACTTTCAGATACTTGTTGAAGTACTGAATGCAAAGACCGCATGGAACCTGACCGGCATACTTTGAGAAAATTTCCCGCACATAATCATGTGCCGGGACCTTAACATCAACGTTCGTTTTCTTTGTCCGGATCACAATATAACCATTTATTAGGTTCTGACTTGTCAGTCTCGAATAGTCTGAGTAGCGAAGAGCGGTAAGACATCCTAGTATGAACATGTCTCTGATTCGCTCTTTTGCTTTCCGCTTATCTTGATTGACAAACTTGTAGTAGTATATTCTTGTGATCTCATTCATCGAAAGGAACACAGCGTTTGTTGGTTCAGTCCTCAAATCAATCTCATCGTAGGTATAATCTACTGCATAGTTGTACTGAGATGCTCTACGCACAAGTGATTGAATTTTCAGAACGTATCCGACAATGGTATTATGTCGAAGTCCTTGGTCTTCCAGATAGATGATGAAATCGTCCAAAAACTCAGCCGTCACCGAATTGGTGAATATGTCACAATCAAACTCTGAGGAGAAGTTATCAATGTGTTTTATGATCGCATCGTAAACGGCTGCATAGTGCTCAGACTTGCGTCTGCTGCGCTTTTCAAGCACATCCCGGATAAAGTCAGTGAATAATATGCCTTCTAAAGGCTTCTCCTGCCGGAAGTGATTAATGTAGTCCTTACGCACTTGGGCGGTCCGGACCGGTTGTGATAATTGTAATGCTTTGGCTGTATCATTTTAAAGGTTTATCACTGTTTTACAAAATCGGATTTTCCGATTTTACTTTAGATTTAACTATCCCATATTATGAAATGTAGGCTGGCCAGCTCAAATATATGCACTTCATTATTTTATTGGAACATTCATCTTTTAAAATAATTTCCTACCTTTGTATCCTAACAAAATGCTATGAACAAAGAAGTATATAGAAGGTCTTATGAATTAATTAGTGAATATTCTCGTTTCACGGATTCAATTAGAAAGAGAAGTAAATCTCAAATTACGATAAAAGAACTATTTGATTTAAAGTCCGTTCTTTCAAACGTGCATAATATATTGACCTCAATAGCAACATTAGCTACAGCTAATAAAATATCAGAAATATTGTCTTTTAATGAGGAGCAAAAACTTAATTTAATTTCCTCAGTGGAAGAAACGAAAGCAAATACAAATGGATTTGACATTAAAATAGATGATCCTAATAAAATTCTTGTTGAGGTCAAATGCAACATGCTACTTCATGATAAAAAGTTAGGGCAACAACAGATTAATAGTATTTTAAATGATGCCATAAAGCTGCGAAATGAACCACCAAAAAGAAGAAAAATTGATTTTAAAACAGATGATTACATTAAAGTCATAGTCCTTGTTGATTCTTATCATGATAAATTAGATGCTGTCATAAAGCAGATTACTAAAGAGGTAAGATGCAAAGAAAACACACGAGAAACGCGAAAGGAACGTATGGAAATAAAACCATACATAAAACCACTTTCATCTTTAGCAGAGATTAAGAATACGCAAGATACGGCATATATATACCTGACAACTATCTCAACTGAAGATATGGAGAATGAATTACAAAGATTAATTTCAAACACATAATACCCTTCTTTATCTTGGTTATTCATTAAAAGATAACTTCTCCAGTTTCTCAATCTGTTTGCGAAGAGAAGCGATTTTCTTTTTTCTCATACCCTCTGCTTTGTTTAGTGCTTCGGATTTATCGAGGAATGCATCCTTTCCTATGTAATAAAAAGAATATGCACTATCCCTTACATAGTTAGAAGAATCTTTGAAATTGGATTTATGAATTTCTGTTTCCACTTCCTTTATGCCCGATGTCAGGGCATATCTTGTTATAAATACTTTTGCCATAATATTTCTTTCTTTATTGTTATGATAACTCTACTATTTCAGGTGCAGGAGTGATAAGTTCTGTCACTTCCAGATTTATTTCGTTTATTACGATTGAAACTACTGCGTCGGGTTCGCAGGTTTCAAGTTCTTTTATTAACTCTTTTGCTGTCATATTATTCTTGCCTTTCTATTTATTAGTTAATTTTCACCCAAATATGAGAACCTGGTAAATCTGACTTAGCTGACATAACATGAAATGCTAATACTTTTTTCACATCTACGCGGTTTCCTTTGATTGTTCTCTTAACTTTTTCAGCACTCACAAAATAAGTGTATTCACGCTCACCGCTTAGATGTTTGTTAAGAGCTTCTTTTGCGTCAGATTCCTCTTTAAAAACATCATAAGAATATGCGTTATAGGTCCGTTCTCCATTCAATTTAAATTGTAGCTGATAAAAGACTTCATTTGTTTCTTTATCAAATGATTTTCCTATTCTTATCTTCATTTCTTATTGGATTTGAGGGTAATTATTTTTCTTCATCCTTCAAAAAGCCACTCCGGTCAGGATATACCTTTTGTTCCAGTTTCTCCATTTCTTCAATAGCTTTATAGGCGTTATTTATATCATCTTCACGATAGGGATTATTAGGATTATCGCCAAATAAACCATATATGACCTTGTATGAGAGCATGTGAGCACGTTGTCTATCAATATACTTTTGCTCACAAGTTGCAGTTCCGTCAAGCGTACCTCCAAGACTATTTGTAACAGTCATAAGCCTTGCTAACAATTCCTTTTGAGTTTTATTCATTACTGTATTGTATTGATCGTCTTCCCGATATCAGGAAAACGTTTTGGTTATTAAATAAAAAAAATAGCGATCTGATAAACCACTATGCGAGTATCATCGCCGGGACGATCCTTTTAGTTCTATGACGTTAAACATTTCTTTTACACGATCAGCGATATAATCACCGTATTTGTTTCCAAACTCTGTATTTGGATCGAGATTGGTCGTAACGTGGGTAATAAACTCCCTTCTGACTTCATATCGAAGTTGTAAAATGGTTTGTATGACATTTATCCCGGTCCCGTAATGCTTTGAATCTGTAGGTTCACGTCCCAATTCATCAATAGCCAGATTACACATGTATTCACGATCAGTAAACCGAAATAGCCCGTTCATACCTTTCTCTGCATACATGAGAGATATTTCTACTGCACTAGTGAGTCTAAAGCCTATGTGATCGTTATTACATCCGTATCGTAAACGGTTGATCTTGCCTAGATAACGCTGTAGCCCTTTTATCAAAACAGACTTGCCAACTCCAATAGGTCCCCATAAAAGCAAGCCTTTTGAGGAATCAAGCATCCTACTTCTGCCTAATACATAATCATACAATTCGGATAATAGGACCTTGTTGCGTTCGTCAATGATAAATCCCGGTTCTACTTCCTTCATGGAGTTAATAAACTCTTTTTTCCAGAAGTGTTCTACTCGATCCTCATTCCATGTTATCTCCTTTCCTTTGATGTGAAATTTAACCAAAGGAGATTGATTTGATTCCGGCTGACTTGGTTTCATTGGAGGAATCAACTCCCCGACTGTTCTTATTGCTTCCATTCTTTTTTTCTATTTGAAAATCATTCTTTTCCCATGTCCTTACTGCTGCCTTCCAGTCTTTCATCTTAGACCGCCCGACCATCCAACCGTTAGAAGTATAATGATCCAACCACTTCTGTGGATCAACATTGTTTTTTCTTTCTATGCAGTAGGCAGAAACTTCTTCAATAGATGGAGGAATAAACTTTCTAGTTTTTACGGTTTCCCCTATATTATCTTTTTGTTTAGTTTCTATTTTAGTTTTATATATATAGTCTGGCGCATTGGTTGGCTGATTGGTTCCCATATTGGTTGGCAGATTGGCTGGCTCATCTACTGTCTTTTTGGCTGGCTTATCTACCGGAAATTTTACGGTAGTTGAATTCACAATCGAATTCTCAAAAGCTTTTTCAAAAGAGTACAATCCTACCACCCTTTTACTTTTACCGGATTTATAATAAACTAGTCCTGCATTAATCAAAGAAAGCCTGGCACGGACGAGAGTTTTCTCATCAATATTAAGAGCACAACAGAGTTCAATATTCGAGCAACTGAAAACGTCCTCCCAACCCTCGCTGTTACAAACGGCAACTAATTCGTAGAATAGTGCCTGTTCGGTAGCGGTAAGTCGATTACGTCTTCGTGCTTTTCTCATTTTTTCTGTTAATGTATATCCGTCCATAGTTTAATACGCATGAATACAGATTCTTTTACTATCAGCGACAAAACGCCGTTTAAGCTTATAACAGTAGGCAACACGTGGATTCCCTTTAGCTGTGGGAACAATAGTTCCATTGTTGTATTTTGCGCAAGTATCTGGGCGGATAACTTGCTTGTCTGATTTCTTCTTCATATCTATTTTTCTTTTAAATAATCTGTTACTACAGCGATAAACTCCTCCAAAGACCGACAGACAACATACTTATATCCGTCCTTTACTATCTTAGATTCCCATTCCTTTTGAGAATCGCTTTGAGTACCTTTCTTTGTTTTGGTTTCAATTAGGAGCGCCCCATATCGGTGATTACTCTTTAACAGAATCAAGTCAGCTACTCCGGCAAGTACGCCCTCAGCTTTCAGCTTGGCACCCGTAACAGCGTCTCTTCTTCCGCCATTTGGAACTGCGAATAGATTGTGCCGCATAGATGGGTATTTCATCCGGAACCACTCAACCATAGATACCTGAATTTTATGCTCTTCATCTTTTGGCTTCTTGCGGATATTTTTGCCGCAATACTGGGCTTTCATTTCTTCGAATGTCATATCAACCTTTCTCCTTACTCCTTTGGAGTTTCTTTCTAGTTTTACGAATCATATCTTCATCTCTCAAATTATATCCCCTAATGAGGATTTCTGACGTTTTCAAGCATCGGACTATCGTCTGATATTCTTGTTTGGTGATTGTTATTTTCATGTGGGGCAGTTTAGGAGTCGAACCTAAATAATTGCATTTGCAATACATAAAGCACTTCGTACGCTTTCTTTATGCTCTCTTTACCATTGAGAATACCTCCCCATGTTTGCCCGCCAATCTTCATAGACAAGCAGGCTGGGGTAAAAAGGTTAACAAAGCTATCTCAATAGCTCACTCTTGCGGATTATAGCCCTACCAGTAACGATCGTGCTTTCCGTATTATGAGATAATGTACTTTGCTTAATTCCTATCTGATCTTCGGATAAATAGCGAAAGATACCCGTTACCGAGCCAAAGTAATAGTTCCGCTTCTCGAAAATCAGGTAGACATGGATTACTTTAGTTTTTCGCATTTCGCATAACTTTTATTTCAAAACTACCAAATAACAGATATTTGGAATTACACAAACTCTTTGTTACTTTCAATCTCTTGCTGAGCATAAATCAGCATTTGATGTTCATTTGCGGCAGGCAGATAAATACCCGCTTGCGCTGCACTCCAATTACGAAAACGATCAATAGATATAGTCATTTCTCCTGTTGATAATTCAGCAGAGCTACGTAGATAGGTTACTTCTTTACCAACCTTATTGATCGTCTTTCGTTCAAACAAATCACGGTTGCATGTCCTTTTATAAAAGTCTATTTTGGCTTCATCAAGGCTGCAACCGTATTCACTACCAAAATACCCTAAAAGAAGATGCAAATAAGAATTTTGGGCAAGTGTGCGGTTGGGCAGTTTCTTCTTCACTTCCACCACCGCACGCTCTTTGAACAACTTATTTACATACTCCTTGAACTTGGGTACTTGGTATTCATTTTTCAAGTCGAACAACATACACTAAATTGGTAAATGGATTTCCTCCATTCTTGGATGGTATTTGAACAGTTTGTCCGATTTCAATAAGTTTCCCTGTTTTTTGATTTGCCATAATTAATCTACTGTTTCTTTTATTAAATATTTAACTAAATCCCTGTATTCCGCCCATTCGAGAAATGAACGAAGCAAATTCCTATTATCCCATTCCATCCCATCATACCGGTAGCAGGTTATCGCAGGAGAATATCTTTCAAGCGGTAACCCTCTTACATCATATCCATGCTTGTCTATTTTATACCCATCGAACACAAATAGGTCGAAATGGAATATATCCGCTTTAAAAATCTCAAGATAAAGCCGCCATTGGCAAGAATTGATATAGTCAGTATCAGACGGGTAAGAATACTTAGTCTTTATATCCCGTATCTCTATACCGTCTATCATATCAGCGCATCCGGTTATGACAGCATCTCCAAAATCTTTGTAAATGCGTATTTCATGGAAAGCGTCGGGGTGTTCGTTGCGGTAATCCATTGCGACCTTACACTGATTCACATCCAAAATAACACCGAAGCCATCAATATTGAATTTGCGTCCACAAGGAACTGGTTCTTTCTGTTCTTTTCCATAGTAAAGGAAGGTACGTTCCCCGGCAGAAACTTTATCACACACAGGCTTCCCCGTTTCCACAATGGAGTGGAAAGCGGTGCCTATGCGAGTGTATTCATTTCCGGCAAATACACCTGTTATGCTTTCTATTACAGATTGCTCGGTAATTTCATAATTGGCATATTCGCTCTGTTCAATGTACTTTCTGTATGCTTCGAGTTGTGTAACTCTTATAAGAGGCTTAAGCGGCTGCATCTTTTACGAATTTCTTGTTTTCGTACTTATACCCCTTGGATGCAAGGTTAGACTTCATTTCAGAGAAAAACGGATACTGAAGTACGTGTGGCAATTCTTTCATTGCTTCGATGAGTGCAGCTATATCTTCATCTGTCATAGCGGATGCAAGATTATCTCTAAGAACAGCAAGCATCTCATTGGCTTTCTTCTGTTCCTCTGATTTATTTTGTATTGCTTGCTTTACTGTAGAAATCACATTTGCCATAAATGTAGAAAAATCAGCACTAGATGATTCAGGTATTTCCATCATCTTTAATTGTGCTACGTTTTTCCCAATAAAAGTATCAGTTGGTTCGAATGAAATAGTGCGCTTACCGTTTACCTTAGATATATATCCTACCTGATCAGCAATACGGAGAAGTAAATCCTTACTCTGTCCAGTACAATCCGGTGAATGCTTTATAATGTCACCCTCCGCTACTTCTTTATCATGGCAAATAAAAATAATGTCAGAACCATTAGAACGAAGCTGATTAACAAATGATTTGAAGTCTTCGGCTATTTGCCCAAATCTCTTTAAAGTATTGGTTGCTAACTTGTAGTTGTTTTTTATAGCAAAATTCATCAGATAATCATCCAAGCACGCTTTAGCAGTATCGCAAATGATAGTACTATAAGACTTCATTGTTTCATATTCCACTGTTATGTCCTCCCAATTATTGGCGGTAAGGGTATCACAGCGTTGTACGGCTCTATCATATCCTCTATCTGTGTCTATTAAAAGAGGATTAAATGCAGTTGTAGCAACAGAAGTTTTTCCTGTTCCCGGAGTGCCATATAGCACGATAATCACTGGACGTTCAGGAGTTACGTCATTTTTTTTAATAATTGGCATATCATATATCATTTAAAGTGGTTAAAATAGTTCCCGGATACCGAACCAACGGACACCGGGATAATTCAAAACTTAAATAGCGGACTGGATACCGCACGGAGTCCTTTACTCCGGGATTAGGATTAAACAATAAATTATTTGCGTAATATAATATCTATTTCAGATTGTTTATATAGTCTTTTTCCACCGACTTCTGCGGGAATTAAATAACCTGTCTTAGCCCATCTCCACAAAGTTGACCGATCAACCTGTAACTGTTTACAAGCATCTTTGGGCTTTACGAAAGTCTCTTTTTTCTTAGCCAAAATAGATTCTTCAACTTCTTCTTTTGTTTTTTGAATGAGATAATCTGCGAATGCTTTTAAATCTTCAAAATTCACATTAGCCGATATCTTACTCCCCCCAAGACTCATGATCTCTTGAATACTCATATCTATCCCCCTATTCTTTTTGATGCACCTCTTTTGAACTTCTCTCTAAAAGCATGAACACAGTTAACAATAGCATTATAATACATGATATTGTTTCGTTTCTAGTCATTTCGATTTGCAATGCCAGATGAGTCACCATAGCAAGAGCAATGACAGCAATAGCATTTTGAATTTTATGAATAGTTTTCATAGAACATTATTTTTTAGTTAATACTAGACGATATAAAATGAATCACAGTCCTTTCTATTTCTAGTCGCTCGTACCGAAGTCCTTGCATTAGATCGTACCCTACAACGTCTCATGTCCATTTGATAATCCGGTGTTACAGCAATTACCAAAAACCACACAGAGAAGAATAACTCAATACCGTGCTTCCTAATCTCCTTCAAATCAAAGTTTCTTTTAGTCCTATCACATAACAGGAATAAAGTAAGCTCTACGTTATTGTTAATGCCTAACTTCTTATGAATATCCCTAATCTGTGCCTTTATGGTCCAAACTGACTTTTTGAGCAAATCGGCAATTTCATCTGGGGTTTGTCCTTTTGCGACTTCATTAGCTACTTGATACTCACATTGAGTCAGAGTTTCCATCACGAAATACGTTTAGCTCTAAAAACTCCCTTTTTATAGTCCAACTCTCCTTCTCTCTTGATTATAATTCCAAATCTGCGTCTAACACGATATCGAATTGTACTCATTATTCCATCATAAGCAGATATCGGAAATTCTACTACTTCATTTAGCTTCATTTCACTGATTGATTTTGTCCAATCACCAGTTATTTTTTTCACTTCTTTTGCCATAAGATTAATTATTTGATTATTATTAGTGGATAAGCCCGGATTCGAACCGGGATTTGCAAGATTTCGTTTGTACGTTTCAATTGCGGTTCTGACTTCCCCAATCGTCTTTCCTGCTTCGAGGCTAGCCAGCCATATTTTCAAACTAAGCGTCTACCAATTCCGCCACTTACCCAATTAAAAAGGTGCGCTATTCTCACGAACGGCACACCCTACAACACAAACACAAAATAAAACACGACAAAACAAAAAGTTTAAATAGCTCCCCTGAACCAATTCGATCGGTAACCTCACGTTATTATCAGGGGATTTTCTTAACTTTGAAGTGTCTAATTTTAAAATTAAGAAACATGAAGAATTTTATTGAATTAAGTGCCGATAATGGCAAAATCCTTGTTAATGTTCAAGCTATTAGTAATGTGACCAAGTTAGAAAATGGTAAGGGGAGCATTGTACTAATATCTGCATTATCTAATGGATACATGTCAATTGACACCCAAGAAACGTATGAAGAAATTAAAACTTTGATTCAGGACTCTTTTTGATCCATTCGTAAACTTTATTGGCGGCATCTTCAATGCTGCCGCCAATTTGAGGTCTACATACAACTAATTTCATACACCACTTGCGCAATCTCATATCATTGCGCTTTCTAAAATACTGAACTACTTTTTTTATCATAATCATATCAATTAAAGTTAGTGCCCGCGATACCTTCTACGGATTCTTCCACGTATCGAGACGTGACGGGCTGTATGTTGAATCACTTAGATAGCGTTATAGCTCGCCTTAACTGCTATATGCTTACTGATAAAGACTTTTCGGACTTCCAAGTGATATATGTAACTAATTCGAACCTTCAACCGATCACGGCATTCCTGCTACGGTTGAATTTCTTTTCGTATGATCCAATATGTCAAAGAACTATTTAGTAGTACTTGCGTAGAATATTCTCTACGTCTACGCAAGCTTTTTTCTAAATCCGCCCGACTGGTTTCCCTTACTATCAGCGCTGAACATTGTAGGAGCCTTATGTCGGATTATGAAGACCACCTTTTTGCGGATTTACATTTTATCTCCAAGAACTATCACGATTTATATAATCAGCATGATTGCCAGCAAAGAACGATTTCAACACATTACCATTGTTAACATTGAACACCGGCTTGAAGGACTTTTTATCTTCTTCAATCTCCCTGTATTCTTTCTGCTGTCTCTTTGCCAAGAACCAAGCCTTTTTCAAAGCTTCACCCAAAGAGATACGACGATACGCTTTCAAAATGTGAGCGTGTTTCATTATCTCACTGTTATTGAATTTTCCGTTTTCAGTCAAAAATGTAAATGCGTTCATCGTCTTACCTATTTTTAGTTATGTAAAATATTTGGTTTTCTCACTCAAACTTCGCACCTTTGCAGTGTTGGATGTTGTTTGATGTTGCAAAGATACATAATATTTTATGTAGAACAAGAAATCTACATAATAATTTATGTATTTAACTTTTGTTTTCAATTAAACGCCGGACAAATCACATAATAATTTATGTATATATAATGAGTGTAATAAAAGAGAGGCTTACAGAATTTCTAACCTATAAAGGTATAGGGCAAATAAAATTTGCCGAAGCAGCTGGCTTGTCAAGAGGCTTCGTGAATGTATTAGGTGATGGCATTAGTTCAAAATCACTTAATAAAATCAGCCAAGCTTTTCCTGAGTTGAATACCTTATGGTTAACCACAGGAGAAGGCGAAATGCTCAAAACTACCAATAATACACCCCAATATAATGAAGCTACGCCCATCCAACAAGACGTGGTTTATATCCCGTTAGTTAATCAATTCGCTTATGCGGGTTATTTAGATGGATACACAGACGCATCTTACATGGAGCAATTACCTAAAATACCATTTATAGTAGATAAAGAAGGACATGGAAATTATATAGCCTTTGAGGTCAAAGGAGATAGTATGAATAATGGAACCGAAGAAAGCTATCTAGAAGGCGATAGACTTTACTGTCGTGAAATCGCTCCATACCTTTGGGCAACTTCCAAATTACATCTTCGCAAATGGGATTTCGTTATAGTGCACACCGATGGAATCATAGTTAAGCGCATTATAGATCATGATGTGGAAAATCACACTATTACTATTCATTCATTAAATGATATGTACCCTGATCGAGTTATTGATTTGTGCGATGTAAAACAGATTTTCAATGTTATAGAATCAGTTAGACCTAGAAGAAGATAAAATAAGAATAACAATCGAATATTAAATTAATTAAAACACAAGATTATGAAAAAGGCACTGCTATTAATTTCAATCTTTTTATTACCAACATTTTTGCAAGCATGTAGTGATGAAGACGACAACCAAAGATGTCAGGCAATAACTAAAGATGGAGACCAATGTAAACGTAATGCAGAAAAAGGAAGCATCTACTGTTGGCAACATAAAAAATAGCAATAAATTTAATGGGAAATTTTACTGAAGATTTAGCAAAAGGTTTTGTACGGTCTGCTGTGAATCAAGTGGGACGAGATGGAGGGAAAGTGATAAGTAACTCTATTTATGGGAATGCACATAGTACCCCAATAAGAGGTATCGGTAAAAATACACATAACCAATTTTTCGATGAATCAACCAATGAGGTCATCTCCCCCGAAGAATTAAGATTAAGAGCAGAAGCAGAAGGGTTTCAAGTATCTTTATTTAGATATAACGCTGGCATTAAAATAGTACTCTATATTGTTTCTTTATTTTTTGCTATTTTAGTAGTACCTTCTATTATTATATTCATATTTGGTATCATGAAATTTTTTCAAAAAACAGTATTCATGAAGAAATCTGTTTTAGTTGCACAATTTGTACCAGATAGAAGATATAAAGATGGGCGCAGGCTGAACGGACATGTAAAACAAGATATAAGAATAAAAGTACCTTGTAATCCTTCCGAGCGAAAATCACTAATAAAAGCAGGCATATTATATATTTTACTCTCATTGTTTTTACTGGTCCCTATATTCTTATGGCGCTCTGTCGTTGAACAACAGAACATAGAGTATTATAAAGATATTATAGAAAATGCAGAAACAGAGAAAGCACATATTAAAGAAGACTTTGAATTATTTAAAGACACAGTGATATATAATAAAAAGATGAATGAATTTAATGAAAAGTACCAAAAGGCAGTAGAGTATTTAAATTCACACAATCAAACAAAATCGGATAATTAAAAAACTAGCTTATGAAAAAGATATTATTCTTAATATTAATTTTTACCATATTAATGACGGGATGTTCATCAGGTAAATATTATATATATCAAACAGAATCTAAAATAGATTTACAACCTACAAAAGATAATTTTCTTCCTTATATGTATGTTCCTAAAGGAAAACATATAGTTATCAAAGAGAGTCGTAGCACTGTAAAAAAAGCCCAATATGGAAGTCATAAAGGATATATTTGTGGAACTTATAATTTATCAAACCCTATACAAATATCCTCTAAAGATATAAAACATCTAACTTTTAACTCTACAGATTCCACCTATTACTTTAAAGGAAAAAGAATAGATTTTACAGAATCGATCAAGACAAAATCCTCATATTCACCTTCACGTTCCACTGGTACAGGTCGAGTACAAGTAAAAGGATATTATAGAAAAGATGGAACTTATGTACGACCTCATACAAGAAAATCACCAACCAAAAGAAAATAAGCTTATGAAAAAGATCATTTTATTAGTATGTGCAATCACTGCACTTTGTTCATGTGGGAAATCAAATGAAGACAAAGCAAGAGAGCTTATCGAAGCCAAACTAAAAACTACGATGAATGACTGGAATAGTTACGAGTTTGTAGAAATGTCTAAAGTTGATTCCGTATTCACTTTATTTATGCATAGTGAAGAAGCTAAAAGTCTTGATGATCAAATTTCAAAAACCAAAAGTAAAATCTCAGAGTATTCAGTAGATAAAGACTTCCCTTTACTTTACGGAGCAAGGACTAAAGTAATGGCAGATAGTATTCCGATACTGGAGCAGATTAGAGATAGCCTACAAAATTTATATGATAAAAAAGAAGAAGCATATAAAGGAGAATTTAATGGATATAAAACTAAGTTCACATTTAGAGGCAACAATAAACTAGGAGGGAAAATCCTAACTAGTTCAATGTACTTATTCAATAAAGATATAACCGAAATCACCTATGAGTTTTCTTTAGATAAGTAGCCATAAAAAGCCTCCCTTTAATATAAGCCTGTCTAAAAAACGGGCTTTTATTTTATTAATAAATCTCTCCACATACCGAGATGTTGTGCGAATGTTGTGCAACAGTATAAAACAGAAAATCGTAATCATCTAACAGTAAGACAATTACGATTTTACAATGTGACCCCGGTGCGATTCAAACGCACGACCTTCAGAACCGGAATCTGACATTGATTACTATTTTATCACCTATAAATCAACTGATTAACATTTTATTAACACTATTTTTGTAGAACAATAGTAGAACATTTGCAATTTTAGTGAAAAACCGTCCGAAATTCACATCCCAGACGGCTCATTTAACGCAACACTGATTATGACATCAGTGTCGATGCAAAGATAGAAATTACCTAAACAATCTACAAATTATTATCCTTCTTTAAAGTCTTATCAATATACTCTATTGATGATGGAATATCCGGGAACTTCAAATAGTTAGAAATAAAGGTCTGCATTTCTCCGGATTTACTTTGCACATATTTTAGTGCCTTTCTGCCTGCCCGAAGTCTTTCATTTAATACCCGGTCGGCATTATTCCTCTTCATTATTTTGCAAGTTTACCGTTAGTAACTATATTTGTAGTCTCTAACCTTCCTACACAAAGCAGCAGCGCCAGAACGCAGCAGAGGACATTAAGCCCCCGGCTGTGCGTTCTGGCGCATGTTGTTAGTAGGTAGGTTAGAGCACTTTACTAACGGCTGGGGGCTTTCTACTAAGCCCCCGGAAGGTCTGGTTATTGGTTGTTCTTCTTTCTTTTCTTCTTGTACACTAACCAGACAATGATACAAGATACAATCAATAGAGCTATTCCTGCCCCTGCCAATCCAATCTGTTTAAATATAGTTGATTCATCTTTCTTCTTATCGGCTTCCAGGCGAACGTCTTCCTGCTGTCGGGAAAACGTTGATTCGTCGGAAACGGCATTTTCTTTCTTATCCATATTCCCCTTTCTATCAAGCTCCGATTTTTTATTCGTTCCGGTCCACTTCTCTGACTTTATAGGAGGTTTTCCGGTAGTTGGGTCAATCGGCTTGTCTGTGTCATAGTTCACCTCATACGATTCAACCGCCTCTGTTACTTTACCCGATTCCGTCACCTGCACGTTCTTATCGGAAGAAGTAGAATCTTTCTTATGACTTTCAGTAGCAAGAGCGGTTGAAACATCCTGCTTCATGCTTGAACGGTGACTGCCGCAGGACGAGAACAACGCAGCAAATCCCATTAGCATAGCCACAATCAGCACGAGCGTAAAACTCATACTTATTTTCAATTCTTCACGTGTCATAGACCTTCCTCCTTTATAGTCTTTTCAACCATGGAAAACATCTTCTTCATTGTTGATACATAGTTGGGGTCAGTGGCATATTTCATTTTACCAGACTGCAACTGTTCAACAAACTTAGCAGGATTATCGCGATAAGGCCAAGCATGAGAAAAGTGTGGTTTTCTCAATATATCAAAATGATCACTTAAACATTGTTCGAGTGAATCATAATCACGGAACAAACGTTTCACTGTATACCGGAACTTACCACCGGATATCGGAGTAATAGCCAACACACATTCTGGCGGATTGAACTTAACAGTCTTAGATGAGAACACCTCCTTAGTAGTTACAAGCAAGGTTTTGCCCGTCCAACTTCCCTTAGTTATTCCAAACAAGTTATACTTGCCAATACAAGACTTTCCCCAACCAGTTTCAAGTGCAGCTTGTGCCACAACAAACACCGGATTAATCTCACCGGACTTCGCTGCCGGATAAATCCACTTCACAAATTCTTTAACAGTCATTCCCTTTGTCCTCCTTTTCTTTAGCATCAACCAATGCGTGCGTTAAAGCATCAGCCAATATTTCTTTATTAATCACTTTACTTATCATTGCAGCCGTTTTGCTTGCCTGCCTTCTCTGTTTTGCATCTGCCTTTTCCCATATAGACCGCACTTCTGTAACCAGAATAAAAATCGCCACAATGGAAGAGACTACCGGAATAAAAGTCAATGCCGGTAGATGGATAAAAGCCCAAAATTTGCAGACATAGCAAATTGAATCGATGCCACAAGCTATGATCATACTACCAGAATAAAGAATAAACTTACTCACCGTACGTCGTAATCCGTATGAATTACGGTCCTCATTTCTAAGTTTTGCTTTGTAGTATCCAGAAGAGAAATCACATCCCATAGCTACCAGAACCACAAATATCTCAAAAATGACAATAATCAACATCTCCGTTATCCCATCAAACATCTTCATCATCCTCAAATTTTAGTTATTAGTTAATTATAATTAGGTATCAAATTCAAAGATATCAAACCCCCAATTTCCGCTACTAACATAAATGGTTGCAATACCTTCCATACCCATTGCGTATTGGAAATTAAATTCTATCGTAAATCCCGAATTTGACTTATTTGTTATTCGATACGGACAATTATTACCGCTTTCGTTTCTAACAATTATAGTATAGTCTCTATTCGTTGTCCTACTTTTAGTGAAGGCAAATGTAAAACGTCCGTCTGCAGCGTATGAGGCAAAATTGACCTTATTTCCATCATTACAAGCTCTTACTACTAAGGAGTTTTGAGAAGCCATCCAATAACTTCCTAAACAACGTGTCATCTGATTAGGGATTCCGTTCGTTAAGCAACTGTTGATGTAATCAAAAGAGAAATCCGTATAATTCTCAATAAACCAACGAATAACACCACCTACTTTTATTGCCTTTAACTTTAGTTGTGAAGTTCCATACAGCTTTATCGAATTGATAGTATTTCTGTTCTTTGGCGTTCCGCTATACAAAAACGCAGTATTAGAGACCGTCTTTATCTCATAATATCCATTTGAAGTTCCACCGTAATTAACGATTGAGCATTGCACACCTACATACTCCGATGTGGTAGGCAAGTAGATTTTTTTCACACCTTTTGAAAGCTGCCCGGCAAAATTAAAACCGTTAGCAAAAGAAAGAGTTAGGTCAGTTGAATTATTAGGAATTTCTTGCGGCGGGACGGCTATTGAACCGTAAAAAACACCCTCATCAGCTACGACCTTCCCCTTTATAGAAACACGTACCTGCTTATTCTCATCGACGTAGACAACAAATTTATCTCCCCCAATATTCAATCCATTACCGTTTATAACGTTAGCTAATATCTGGGACGTAATAATTGCGGTAGCTTCAATTAATTCAGTATTTATTTTGCCACCAGTTATTATTGTATTCCCAGCTTTTGCAGCATCCGACAAAGCCTTATAATCAGCATAGCCAAGACCTTGTGCCATACTATCCTTTGCTGTCGCAGTTATTTGTCCGGCATAATCTTTTGCATCATCCGAATATTCCTTTAATTTATTCTGTATAGCTTTGTAGGCAGTTTCAACAGCATCGTTAAAATCAGCATAGGCAGAATTGAACAAAGCGTACTTGGCATCTACATCGTTCTTCTCTGCAACGGTGGTCTGCCCATCAGCAATGGCAGTATTGATAGACCTAATAAGGTCCTCAATACTCCCCATCATAGTAACCTTAGAATTGAGTAATCCGGTTTTAGCTGTACCAGTAAGGTAGGTGTTCACATACAGTTTGTTATATGTGGCTTCTACAGCAGACTTAGTACTATTTACCGAATTGATATACTTTTCAATAGCCTTAGCCTCGGCCTCCGTGATAATACCGTCCGCAAATGCACCGTCTATATAGTCATGCAAACCGCCTACGGAATTATTTGCGTCTTTAGCAGCTTGCGTTGCAGCATCGATATCTTGTCGTACACTCTCCCACTCTTCCAAATTTTCCAACCCAGAAGAGCCATAAGCGAACTTGATTTTTCCACCAATTTCACTTCGCACTAAGTCAAAGTAAGTCTTACCGTCCGTCGAAACAATACGGTCAGTGGTGATACGACCAGGAAGAATTTCCGTAAACCCATACAGTTCAACAAAGCTACGTTCTCCCTCATACTCACTGTTTAGAATACCGACAAGCAAATGATAATACCCGGCAATCCCCTCTATTTTTATAGCAGTCTCACTCAATAAGAATGTTCCGGAACTATTCTCCTTGCTAACTTTTGCGTACATATAGTACTTCTTCGCTGCATCGACTAAAGGTGGAGAATTATACTCTGCCATATCCCAGAATTTATAATCTCCGACCTTGTGAGAAGCAGTTATAGTATCAATCCCCATTGTCATGTGCTGCAAGATAGTTGCAGGAGCTTTCAGAATTTTCTTCTTTATATCATAAGTTATATTATATGATATTACAATCGGATTTGTCTTACTCGTTACAAAACGGAATTGTAAGCTCTCATCCCCAACTAACAACTGCATAGTACGCACGGCAATCGGGTCTATGGAATTGGAGAAATTAAGGAAAGCATTTTCAAGCATTCCAAAAGTTTCCATAGCATCCCTCCAACGTCTCTTTGTAAATTGAAGGGAACCTTTATAGTTTCCTTCATTGATAACTTCATTAGCATCAATTTTACCAAGGTCAGAAGTAACATATCCTGCAACCGGAGTATTAGAGAGCTCTATTTCGGGAGAATAAGGTTTATTGATATAGTCTTTCACACCAGTTATGCGGATATCTATTCCATCCGGCTGAAATTGTGTATCAGAAAAACGAGTATATGCACCTGGCAATATCCGTCCTCCTATCTCCAACCATTTTTTCTTTGACCATATCCCATCAAGAGTACCGGAAAATGAGAATTCGACTTCTTCGTGTTCATAAAGATAACGTACTGCATCCCGAAACATATCCCATGAAGCCCCCGTTTTATCACTGTTGTTACAAATATAAGCATCTGGAAGGCTTACATTAAATACAGCATAAGTATCAGTGCTTTTCGGACAGTACACCGCATTAGGCATCATCATACCATCTATTTCTTGAGGCACGATTTCAAACCTCCTACCCTCTTTTTCTATTTCCCCTTCATCATTAAGAATAGGGTCATGGAAATATTTGGCTTCAAACTCTTTGTTGTCCCCTGCAAGCATACCGGATTGAAATATGACAGTCATAGTTTCTCCGGCTATCAAATAATCATTGAAATTCAATTCATCTGGAATAGAAGAATCAATGAAATCATAGAAGTTCTTTTCTGTATTTATCACCTCAACCGCAGTAACGGAACCGACTCTTTTCGGGTAAATATCCGAAGCATCGAAACTATCTTCCCTAATAATATCCGAAGTACTGCCAACACGTACGATATACATACCATGTGCATCAGTAACATAACGCCTACCTTCATACTCTAATTCCTGCGATATAGGAAGGAGCAAACTTTTACTCTTATACTTTGAATAATCAATATTCCGTTCCCCCCCTTGTACATAAAGCAATGAAACCGGCTTCTTATCTCCTTGATTAGCTCTTCCCGTACCGGGCTTTATTCCATTTCCTTTTCCGTATGACAAAGGCAAAGGAGAGCTTTTAAATTTCTCTACCCGGCAAAGGTTAATTGTTTTATCCTCTACTTCCCATTCAGTCCCCCATTCCGATGCGAACCGACAGAGAACATCATAGCAATATTCATGATTGAAACTTAGGGCTTTCTCTACAGCATCAATGCAAGCACCTACGCTCCACCCGGAATCCCTCAAATTCATATTATCAACAAGGAGTTTGAGGAAAGTCTTAGGTTTAGCCGTAAGTGGAAACTTTACACGATATGGAATTTCAGACAAATCTTTGTACTTATACAGTTTGAGAAGTTCTGTATTATCACCGAATTCTACTGTATATTCAAAATTTCTTTTGCTATTCTTTTTGAAGTTTTCTGGAGCCCATAATGTGTATCTGACAGCTTGATATATGATGTATGAGCCAACCGGTATTTCAACATGCTCGGACAGAGAATAATAGAGAGTAACAGTATGTGTACTCATTATAGCGCGATAGCGGTAACTGTTATCATTCACATCTATTTTCAACAACACACCGCCAGATTTTCCGTATATTGTAACCTTGTTATCCATAAATAACCAAATATGTTCGGCTCAAAGATAACAAAAGTGCGCTTAATAAGCACATTTTTAATCACAAATAATGAGAAAAACGTAGAGTATGAATACAATACGAGGCAATAATCAACTAAAGTTTATATCTTTGCACTGCCAATCTCAATAACATATAAAAAAACGGTAACACTGCGGAAGAAGGCATTTAGCCCTCGGCCAGCGGTGTTACCGTTATATATATGTATGAGATTGGCGTCTATACTATATTATGGTCGGGGGCTTCTTTTTAACCTATCCCCCAGAAAAAGGTTATCTTGCTAACAGTTCGGAAGCAACAGCCTTACAGTCTTTCCGGTACAACTGCAGAGCGTTATACTCGGCCAGATGCTCGTCGTTGCCATCACCTTGATTACAAAGGATAGCCTCTACTTGATTTTGCGAGAATTTCAGTCTAACAAGTCCTGCTACGAAATCATCATACTGTGCAGATGTAGCTTCGATAATTGTACCACCATCTTTCTCCGAACCAGAATAAGCATAAGCCGTACAAGGCTCCGGCTCCGGTTGTCCTTCCATTACTTCCGGAACATATTCCAGAATCGTTTCTTCGTTCAAATACACGATGAAATGATTATCATCGAATTTATCGAACTTTCTTCTATCTAAATAAATAGCTCTGTTCATAACTAAGTAAATTTATAAAATTTCTTTTTCATTTTATTGGCAAACTCTGCAACCACAGTCGGGCAAGGAAGGTCCTCCTTCGTGAAAGAAGTACTTGCCTGCTCTATCATAACGGTGCTGCCCGTATATGAATAGTATTCCGCATCTTTTGCAGTAGCATTACCATCTTTATCCTTTACCTTCTCAAAGACGTAAGTCTCTGTTTCTTCACCTTCGATTGCTGTTTGAGTGACCGTTTCCAGAATTCGCTTGTAACGGATAACAAGACATTTCTTTGGTTGTGTCTTTTTCTCCTGCTTCGTGCCCCCGTTACCGTCCGGCACTTCAACAATCACATCTTCTGTTTCAATCTTGCTGTCCTCAAAAGTGAAGTCTAACAGCATAATCTTAAAATCCTTCTCATCATCGCCTATTTTACAGACTATTTCAGAAAAAGGTTTCTTCTGGTCGAATCTCATACCTTCAAAAGGTAGTTTGACACGACGGTTTTTCATTACATTGCCCAATCTCTTTTCCATATTTATATTTAATTTACGTAATAAGTTCTTTGCATCTGCATGTATCGCAAAGCCAATTCTGGAAGAGCAGCGCAACCGGATTTCTTCCGGAGACAGACCTTGCTTTCTTAATTTTGCAACCTCCCGACACAATTCTACCTTATTTCTTTTTCTCAAAGCCCGATGATCATGGGATGAAACATAACCACACACATCTATGCCACCTTCATAAACCGGACGAACATTCCAACTCTTGTTTACCGGAAGCAAATAATCTCTTGTAAGTACCATTATTGATAATTCAGTTACAATGTGGAGAAATGCCTTATCATTGTGCATGATCACAATGTTATCGGCAAAACGAAAATAGTATCTCAATCCATTTTTCAGATAAGACCTAAACTTTTTGCTAAGATACGCAACTCCCTTACTTAGCTCCTCTTCTTCCTTCTTTGTACGGCAAGTTACAATACAGTGAGTAATATACCTCCCCGTCCAATACGCCAATTTTTCCGTATCAGACAGTATTCCGAATACGGAAATAGCCAACCGGTCAAAAGGAGCAAGAAAGAAGTTTGCAAGTATTTGGGAAATCTTCACGCCAAGAGGAATTCCTTGATAATAGCTATCAATGAATTCATCAAGAAAGGATAACAGCTTCGGGTCTTTGATTTTAAGCCGAATATGCTCCTTCATCAAATCGTGATGAATATTGGGGAAGAAATGGTGGATATCCATTTGTACAAAGTAATATGTACCTTCATAATCAGCATACAGACTACTACGTAGCAAATTCACGAAATCATGAGTACCACGTCCTTTGACACAAGAACATGAGTTTCTGATATAAGTTCCACATAACAAAGGCTCAACGTGTAAACACGCTGCCCATTGCATTACATGGTCCTTCACGGGTAGTTTAGCAATACGTCGAGTTTTTCTCTCGTGTATTATCTTCTCTACATATTCAGATGTTTGCCACATTCCGCTTATGTAAGCGGAAAGCAATTCTTCAATATTACCCGGCAATTCTTCTTCAAACTTGCGAACGGATTCCCGGGACTTTTTATGCTCGGAAAAACCGTCAAAAGCAAGTTCAAAATTCCCCTTATCTTCAATAAGAGGAGAAATGTGTCCTTTCCTTTTCATTTTTCAGTGTCTCGGCAGTGTCTTGTCTGCTTTTCTTCTGACTTCGTTACGTTCGGCCCGATTCACGGTCTACCAGTACCTTAGCCTTTAGTGTATTTTGCGCCAAGGGGCGAGGTTTCAGCACACCTTGTATTTCGTTCTTGAAAAGTTGAGAGGCGAACCCCAGTTCACATTGGCACTCGAAACAGCATTGTTCACATTCAAAGCCGCAGAACCCGATTGAACCCCGTTGTTCGCATTACAACCACGGAGACACAGCCGGAAGCCAGAAAACAAAGGCTCATGTGCTGACAACCTTTATTGAGGCGCAAAGATATAAATTGCATCTTACTTGATAAACATAAACATGGAAAAAATGTCAAAGAACAATCTGGGTGTCGCTATCGCGCCACGGGTGCTGGCTCCTATCGGAGCCGTGTACACGCATCCATTGTACACCTTCGTTCACAACGGACACAACGTAAACTTTTGCACCCATTTGTACCCTTTAGGACGCTGACGCATATTCTGGGACCACAGTCCATTCCTCTTCTGCTTCGCAGAGAGGCGAACCCCAGTCCACATAGGCACTCGAAACAGCATGGCTCACAGTCAAAGCCGCAGAACCCGATCGAACCCCGTGGTTCGCAGTACAACCACGGAGACACAGCCGGAAGCCAGAAGTGCCGCCTGATGTATTCCAAAAATAATCGCAATGATAAGTAGAAGATGAAGCACCCGTTTGAGTTGGAAAGTTCTCCAAATTATCATAACTAAGTTGCTTAATATACCCCTCACATCTTGTCGGAGAAGTGGAATAAGCGACCATACCGGCCTCATTCCCTATCGTCCAATTTCCATAAATGGAAGGAGCTACCAAGTGCGTAGTAGATGTATCTTCATTGCACCGGACAAACTCATCATCCATTTGCCTCCACAAATGACCGAACGGATTTTTCAGACCGAAGAATACGGGAACGGGAGCTGCATACGCTGTACTGCCATCTTCTTTCAAGATATTATAGGTAGAAGCTCCGCATCCGTCTCCAAGCTCAATACCAACAGTAGTAGGAAGGAGAGGACGATAACCATTGAAACCGTTCCAATCTGGCATATTAGTTACACCAGAACCAAGTCCACCTTGGTACAATCCGTCTGCATCCCTTGTTGCATTGAAGGCAGCCTGCATATCCCTCGTACCAAAAATTATCTCAAACAAAACTTTTACCACTGTAAAATGGCGCATTGTACCACATAACCATCCAGAGCCATTTTTACGTGCAGCAGCACGGAAATATTCAGTAGTCTTATTGGTTGCAGCCCGGCCGATTAAAGTTCGGTATGTACCGTCATAAGTGGCGTTATTATCACCCCCACGATAGTTTACATCTTCATTCACGTAGCTTACCAACGTGTCTGTAGTACGGTCAAGGCACGCATGACCGTGAGCGGACATACTTCCGACTGGAATAGTGTAGTTATACTGTCCCGGAATTGGAGAAAGTGAAATCTCCATATAGAAAAGCCGTCCAATAGTGTAGAAAGCAAGATAAAACTTCTTCCCCCAACCCCATTGATAGTGTCCCATGCTGCCATCAAGTTTAGCAACTTCACCATTCGCAAACCGATAGTGATTGGTAGGGTCAAGTTTACGTCTACTATGGTCGTTCTTCACCAAGTAGCAGCCAAGTCCAAGCACATCCTGCAAATTGCGCAACATTTCAAGGCTACCAAACCAACCGGCCGCTTTAGGTGTCGAATTATCCAAGTTCCATACTCGCCCACACGACGGAGCATTAGACAAACGAACTGCCTGCCGCAAATCCATTTTACCAGAAGCTCCCGTCTTATCATCGAAAACTTCTATCTTTTTGTCTTGTACTTCATTGGTAGCCAAAGGCAAATCATCGACTTGCTGCCCACCGTCAAAAGCTCCAATTATAGAACGGAGCTTCGCTTCTTCTGCTTCTGTAAAAGCCATAATTCAAATTTATTAAATAGTTAAACAATTCTTATCTTACCACCATTCAAACGAATTTTCCCGTTACCTGTCAAACGAATAAGCGGAGTACGAATAGTGACATCAACTTTCTGCCATAACTCCGTATTTTGAGTAGGAATAACATAAAAGGTACTCTTTCCCGTCCCTAATACGGTAAGATTGCCGGACGGGTCGGCATCAACCGAGCTACCGGATATTCTCTGATACAAAGCATTTTTCAAACAGTAAGAAGGGAAAAGAGTTATATTAATCTTCTGGCGTAGCTTATTCTTTGTACTGATAGATACCGGAACAGAAACTAACATCCGCACTGGGGCAGCATTAATATATCCTGCTACAGCTTTAGATAAAGCGTCCATCTCGACAATTTTCTTACTTGCTTCCCCGGAAATGGTATCCGCACGTATTGTCGCCTGCTCCGCTGCCGCTTTTGCTATGTCAGCATCATTTGCCGACACATTCGCACGTGTCGCCGCCTGTTCTGCAGTAGTCGCAGCGCCTATCAAATTATCCGCAGCATTAGAGGCCCGTGTTGCTTCCAAAAGAGCTTTCTTAGCCGCTTCGGTCGCCTGTTTTCCATTGGCTATACATTTCCACCAGGACGTATCAGTTAAAGCGTGTCCTATATTACCATCTTTCAGAGAAAGATAGCAGCTATCATCCGTTACTATGAAATTGAACCTTTTATATGTTACAGAACTACTGTAAACGTCTTTATCCACAAAGGCTACTTGACCTAAATTTATAACTCCTCCAGCCATATATTATTTGAATTTAAAGTTTAGACATCCGTCAGCATCCAACTCGAACTGGTCTGCCGCTATATCATCTTGATAGGACATGTACAGACACATATCATCATCCAATATCTCAAAAGAAGGATATAGTACACCACCTTTTGCTAAAATCCCTGTGTCCTCATACGCTTTTTTTGTTTCGTTCCACTTCCACCAATTACCATTGTCACCCATGTACGGCTGATGATCAGCAAAATCTTTTGCTCGATCAGCCTGCGTATTTGCGCTGGTTGCCGCATTGTTAGCCTCTGTTGCTGCATCATTGGCATTCTTCGTTGCCGCAACTACATCATCATAGGCTTTCTTGATAAATTCAAGACTAACCTTCACGCTTTTATTGGTAGCGTCTACACCCAAAGTCCACAACCCTACCAGAGTTGTAGCAGCTTTCAACTGTGATACTTTAATTTTCTTAACCGGCATAATACTTCATATCTATACAAGTTTCACCATCATCCTCCAACACAATTCTTTCATCATCTTCTGAGCCCAAAATGTAGTCTGTTTCACCTATTCGGAATACTGTAAATACAAGGGTGAAGCTAAAAGAGATACGTACAGTTCCAGATAGAGAAAGAATTTTAAAGCCAGAGCTCTTTTTGTAATAACATGGATATTCTTCGTCTGTATATCCTACATAAAGAGCTCTTTCCTCCGGCTGTATCAAATCATAGAAGAAAGCATCATAGCATTTCCAAAACTGTTCGATACTGTCCGCACACATTTCACATTTGAAAGTCACATCCTTTGTACTGAAAAAAAGCTGTTTCACATCATATATCTGCCCGTCTTTCGTCTGAATTTGACTAAGCATATTCCGTTTCGCAGTCGGTGACTTCAACACTTCATCTTTAGCCTCGGTTACAGTTATCCCATAATCACGCAGTGAAACTCCGTCTATTTCATAACTGCACTTCGGTATGTTCACACCACAATCGGAAGTCGGAGCATACTCTTCCGGACGTTCAAATGAATCCTCCACGAACTTTAAAGAAAACTTAGTTGAGTCAATCCAAACGCTATTATCTGTTTGGGAAGATAAACGTAGTTTCCATTCACGCCCCAAAGAGGAAATTCGGAAAACGTGATACTCTGGCTTACTTACAAAATCAACAAAGCCGAAAGCGTCTTCCGCAAAGAAGTCTAAAGTTATTTCCTTAGAACTTAACTTCGGGTCTGACAAGTCAACTTCTACTCCATCCTCTTCGGGCCAATCGTTTTTATCTGGGTCTTTCAAAGCAGGGAACGTTAATATATCATCGTACCCACCACTAATAAAAACAGCACCGAAACGAAGGTACATATCTTCACCGTCTATGTAAAAAGCTCCTTTCATCTTGTCAATTTTACACCTTTATCATTCATCTTCTGAATGCCATCCTTTACCAGACCTATATCTTTCGATATTCCTTCTAAATGTGCTGTATTAGCATCAATGTTAGAAAGAAGTCCAACAATGACAGACATATTATCTTTAATAATTCTAATATTCTCATTCATTGTCATGGTTATTGCTTTGATATCCACTACTCCGGATGCTACACCTTTGTAAATAAGAGTATGTGACTGCAATTCTGTTTTTACGTCAGATAGAAGAACATTAGTCATTGTCATTCTACCATTCAATTCATCGACCGAATCCTGCGAAGCATTTGCAATACCTTTCTTGGAACCTTCACGCGAATCCTCATCCTCGTATAAGTCTTTGAACTGTTCGTTAATCAAATCGGCACCGGCTTTCGCTCCGGAGATAATGCTATCCTTCAATTTATCAAGCTCCTTTTGCTCATCATTATCAATCACACCATCATCCATGTACTCTGCCCAGAGGTCGTACCACTCTTCCAACTTTGCCTTGTAGTTCTTATCAAACATTGCCTTAATCATAGCCTTACGGAAATAGTCCCCGAAACTCTGCGCAAAGTCTTTTGAGTCGGCATCCATATCATAGAGCATATCGAGAAAGCTGTCATATACAGAGTCAAAGGAAACGCCCGTCAAACTCTCCTTCCAAGCCTCGTTCATTTCCTCTATCTTTTCACCACTTTCAATGATGGATTCCAGATAGTCCTTTACATCATCATCCAACTTCGCCCAAAAGACGGGAGCTTCGTTTCTCAACTTTTCAAGCTGCTCAACCGATAAGTCAAACAGCCCGGTCATACGGCCATCTTTTATCTGGTTGTATGCACTACTACCAAGAGCGTTCAATGCCTGCGACCATCCCTCATCAGACATCCCTTTTCTGATACGTACACCTATTGAGTGAGAACCGGCACTGGCTCCTGCATTCAGTCTTTCCTTGCCAAGTTCACGGGCTGCTGCCGCCTGCTTATCAATCAGTTCAAGAGCATACTTATAGGCATTTTTGGCATTCTCCCCGGTCATGGTCTGCATAAGTTCCTTTTGCTTCTCAATCACGGTATCAAGAACCTTCACATAGCTCTCGTATGCTTCTTTCGCCTTATTATACTCCGAATAGTCGGCAGCAAAGAAAGATGCAACTTTCGTTGCGAGCTGTATGGCTGCTGATATGATAGCCAGAATAACCGAAGCCTTTTCAACCGTCTGGATAGCCGCAGAAGATGCTTTACTTGCAGAGTCTAAACCTTGAATAGCAGTCATTACGGTTGTCCCGATACCACCAATCATTGAAATAATTTCTCCGGTTAGACCACCGATAGAGCCTCCAACATCTTGTATGGCACTGAATAGCTTCTCAAAGGATTCAGTGACCTTTCTTTCTGCAGATGTAACCTGCGCACTCTTTTTGAGAACTTTATCCTGCGCCTTATTGTACTTCTCGGCAGCTTCGGCAGCAGTGAGGTACGTTTTTTCAGATTCAATCTTTCCAGTACTCGCATTATACTTGATATTCTTGACACCCGTTACAATTTGTGCGCCACCTTGAACAGCTTCAAGTTCCCTCTTCGCTTTCGCAAGTTCTTCCTCCGCTTCTGCAAGTTCACGTTTCCGATCAGCGAGCATCTGGAAAGGATTACGCTCTTCCAATTCATCCATTATTGATTGAATCGTGGAAGTATATTCACGAAGTTGGTCGGGAGAAAGCACTTGTGCTGCCGACTCCTTAGCATTCTCCAACTGTTCAAGAAGAGAGTTCAATGTTTCGGTTGAAGTCTGTTTCAAATTCTCGAAAGCACGTACATAATCCGGAGACTTCTTCATCTGTTCATAGTCAAAGTTTACAAGGGATTCACCCTTCATCTTTGTAGCCTGCGCTATTGAACGGTCCGTTTGCTGAACTTTCTCCATATTGCCTTCCTTTTGGAACTTCTCTCTCTGAATACGAAGAGCCGCAATGTCATCATTGAACTTTTTCTCAATGGCGAGCCTTTCGTCTGTATAATCTTGATACTGTTCAAGAAGAGCCTTAGACAAAGAGGCCTCCGCTTTTTCCCTTGCTTCGGTAGCAGCTTTGTCGTAAGCATCAAGAGTATCCTTTTTCTCTTGCGGAAGGTCATTCTTCGTTTTTGTCGGTGATGTAAAAACAAGTCCCTCCTCCTTATATTTTGGATGGCTTTTCTCCCACTCCTTCCGTTCAGCTTCTTGTTGGTCCTTGACATATTGTGCAGCACGACGAGCATTATCAGCTTTAGCCTTACGATAATTTAGATCTATCTGTTCCTGCTGCTTCTTGAAACCTTCGTCCATGGTATCAATCTTTGCCTGCGAAAGTTCAAGTTCTGCCTGAATAGCCCTCTCTTTATCCTGCTGATTCATTTCGTCAATTTGGCGCTGACGTTCGGCCTGCTCCACTTTCAGACGGTTAGCCTCTTCTTGCTTTTTCTGTTTCGACTTTACAGAATTATCATCAACACCGAGCTTCTTCTTCAAACCATCAACTAACTCCTGCTGTGTTTTAATCTCCTTCTCGGTAGCAGTGGAATTATCATCTTTCAGTTTAGTTAGCTTTTCTTCTGCTTCAGTTAATTCTTTAGTCCAACGAGCCTTGCGTTGAGCAACTGTTTCAGCTCCTTTTGCCTCTTTTTCAGCAGCCTTCTGTTGCTGTTCCTGCACTTCTTTAAGTTTACGGAGGTGATTTGTCATTTCAGCCTCTCCCATCTGATTTGTCATGGAACCATCATGCATCTTAACCACTTGATTCTTTCCAGACTTTTTAAATCGTGCAAGTGCAGCCTCAAACATGGCAATATCTGTCGATATCTGTTTCGCTGTGAGGTTTATATATTGATTGGTATCATAGCCTAACTTATCGTGAATATCCTTGTAGGTTTTCTCAAGCAACTTATTATTTGAAATCATGCGCTGTACATAAACCTGCACATCATTTCCTCTAATCCATTGACCGGAGCCATAACCTGCAGAAACAAAAATTTCCTTCGTCAATCCTGCTACAATCTTTTTCGTCTCATCGGATAATCCCCCAGACTTCAAATCGGATTTAATCATCTGAACGATGGAAGAAACCTCTCTATCAATCCCCTTCTTTCCCTTAAATTTATCGGAATCACGTACTGCTTTTTCTAACTTCTCGACAAGTTTTCCTTGATTATCTGCCCAATCTTTTTGTGCGGTTGAAGTAGAATCTGCAATAGCCCGGTCAAGCGCAGCTTGTTTGGCGGCAGCACTGACAGCTTCATAAGCACCTGCAACATCATTCAGAGCTTCAATTTCATCACCCAGACCTTTCAGATATTCACCATACTTATCAATGATAGCTTGTTTAGCTTTATTGTACTCATCCGTACCTTTCTTGACAGCGTCAAGTTTACCGAAGAGACGGTCAATCTCCGCTTGCTCTGCATCGGTTTCAGAATTAAACTCCTTAATACGATTGTTTAACTTTTCCTGCGCTTTCTCTGCATCGGTTTGGTAAGTAATCAGCTTGTAAATCCCATAGCAAACAGCAGCGATACCAATGGCTACAATAGTCCATATATTAGCAGCCATTACAGCATTAAGTTTGGCGGTAGCCACCGTAAGGATGTTAGTTACTTTTGCTCCAAGTGATTTAGCGGCAATATTAGCCGTTTCTCCGGCTGTATTCAATGTTGTAGTTGTAGTACTTACAGCAGTGGCGGCAGCTTCCTTCGCAGCACTCTTTTGCGCCAATTCAATGGCAGCAGCCTTTTTCACCTTCGTTGCCGAAGCTCTCTCGTCTATGGCTTTCTGCAACTCGGTTTGCGCCAAAGTTATTTTAGCTTGGTCGCCCTCTGCTTTGGCAAGTACTAAATCCGTCTCTCTGCGCCAGATAGCCTGCTTTGCAGCTAAGGAACGTTGCAACGCTGACTTATAGGATGCTTGCGCAGAAGAGTATTCCGCAGTAGCCAATTGGAGAGTAGCTTTCTGTGACTCCAATTTTGCTTCTATTTCAGCCTTTAGTGCTTTGCAGTAAGCCGTAGAACCAACAACCAAATTCTGTTTAGACAAATTAGCTTTGATTTCTTCTGTTTCCAGAACTTTCAAAGCGTTCGCCTCAGCAGTAAGCCGGGCAACCTCATCTATCTTCTTGATTGAATTGTAATAAGCGGCATGAGCGATAAGAGCAGCTTTATGTATTCCATACAAAGCGACAAGTGAACCAAGAACCGCACCAACTTCCTTGTAGTGTTCAATCAAGAATGCAGTGCCATCCAGAGCAGTATTGATGAATCCGTCACTTGCTTGTCCCATTTCGTTAAACATCACATCGATGTTGTCGCCAATATTGGAAATCTTACCGGAAACGGCTTTCGCTTGTTCCTCCATAAGATTGTAGAACATTCCTCCCTTATTTGTAAGGTTATCAACCACTTGTTCCAAATATGAGAAACTGATTTTCCCCTGCTCGGCAAGTTCGCGAATCTCGTCCTTATTAACCCCGATAATCTTAGCAAGCTCTTCGAAGATAGGCACACCACGTCCGGCAAACTGATTTAAGTCCTGCGTCATAAGTTTGCCCTGCGTCATACTCGTACCATACAAATAGACAAGGTCCCCTATTGGCTGACTTAATCCGGCCGCAATATTTCCCAGACGTGTAAGACGGTCTATCACATCATCAGCAGCAGTCCCATAGGCAACAAGTTGTGTAGCGGATTGGGAAACGCCCTTCAAATCAAAAGGAGTGGTAGCAGCAAAGTTCACGAGTTCCCCCATCAACTTTTGAGCTTTCTCCCCAGATTGGAGCATCGAGGTAAATTTGATTTCAAGCTGCTGAAAAGTTCCATATACCGAGACCATTTCAGATGCTAAACGCTTCGCCATATCAATGGAAAGGAATGCAACACCGGCAGCTTGCATCCGGGAGAAAGACCGAGCAACGGACTGGCTGGCAGTATCGGTGTGGTCCTGCATCATATCAATGTTTTGGACGTACTTCTGAACATTCTTCTGCATTTCAGAAATATCCAACGTGGCTTTAATACCTATTGTACCTTGTGTATCCATCCTTACATAAATTGAGCAAAATACTCGTTAGCGTGAACCTTCCTCGTTTCCTCTCCTTCCTTTGGCTTTGCACCAGGAATAGCCGCATTAAGTAATATGATATTCAGATATGACCTTTTGCTGACAATATCCTCATAACTCATGCGGTAGTATTTCATCACTCCGCTAATGGTTGACCATGGGCTGTCACTTCTGGCGTATTCGTCGGCATCGTCGTTTCGTTTAGCCCTTTTAGGAAAATGATAGTGCTTAAAAAAAAAGTGGCATCCATAGTCTGTGCCATATAGTCCTGCAACTTTTTGTATTTGCGGACCGTTAATCTCTTCTTGATATACTTCCGGAATAACTTTCGCATCCAAATACTGCGGAAGATTGTCATTACTGCTATCTCTGACATTCTATGAGCCTCTTCATAGTACACTAAAGTAGCCGAGACATTCGTACGTCCGTCTATCTTCTGTTGCTCAATTTCCGGCATATCCTTCGAAACGGAACCTATATCGAACAGTTGCGTAAACGTGAGTGGTCGCACTATGAATGGAAGGCAACCAAACCAGATAATAATTGGTCGCTCTGCAATGGCATTAGCGACTTTCTTTTGTACATTGTCTTTCTCTTTTTCCATCTTCACCTAAATTAAAAGCCCCGGCCCGTATCGACCGGGACACTTGCAACAATCTTATAATGGTGTTCAATAGTCGTTATCCCTACTACAACCATCTTTCTACCTAACAAACTATGTAGCGGAAGCCGGACTCGAACCGGCGACACTTAGGCAGTAGCCCGCAACCTAATGTTCTACCAACTGAACTATTCCGCATCCAATTTTAACCGACTGGAACAGTGTAAATCTTGTTACGTGCTCCGCAAATCTCCCTACCCGTCTTGTCGAGATTAGCAAGTTTCTTGAATTCAATATTGAAATTCGGGAAACCAGATTTACCGATAGTTCCGGTTTTGGTAACTTTCACCTTCATACGTGCCCATTGGAAAATACGGGACGGGAAATCCTCAAATTGTTTCGTTTTGAGTTCCACACCTTGATTTGACAGAGTGAATCCGGGAACTTCCTCGTTCCACTCTCCATTTTTAGTATATCCTAACAGATATTTGTAAGCTTCCTCGCCCATGTCGTAAGTTTGGACTGTGAACCCCTCGCTACCAGCATCCGAAGGAAGAGAGGCATAGAGAGTATCCATATCCTCGACCTCAATATCCGTGTCACCGGGTGCTTGGTCATTGTAAGACATGGAATCTTTCACAATAGCCGTAACAAGGAATTTGGAAGCTACCTTTTCAAAATCCGGAAAAGTACCGGCTGTTTCTCCGGTTTCAATGGCCGGAGATAATTTTAGGTATTCAATACCATATACCGCAGTTTTTGACATATCATTGATATTTAATTATAATACGTTACTTTAATCTTAAAATTCTGATAACTCGTACCATCCTCGTCGGGGACGAACGAATCATCATAAAGAGAGAATTCAGCACCTAAACGAGCTGTATAGATGTTTCCTTCTGCATCTTCCGTTTCTTTGAACAGTGGCAAAACAAGAGCTGAAATCTGGTCGATACGTCCGCTGTCCGGCTCACCCGTATCAGTGTCCTTTGCATGGATATTGATATTAGCATAACCTTCCTGCAGTCCACATTCTTGCGGAAAAGGAAGATGATTAACTACAATGTATTCAGAACCGGAGAAATTTACCTCTCTCCTATTCTTGAATATCTGAATGCCAACATTTCCGGCATCAAGCATCTTGCAAATTTCAGTTATAGCTTGTTGTCCCGTCATTGATTGAATCCTGCTTTAGAAAGAATCCTTTTAATCTTAGTTTGCACTTCTCGCTTTAGATACTTTTCAGTGGAAGAAAGAACATTATACCCCTTGTTTTCGACATGTCGAGCATAGTTCATACCGGCTACAATGATTAAATCAAAACCGGAGTCCCCTATCAACTCTTGAATTTTATAGTCAGCAAGAAAAGCCTCTTTATTTGTAATCCCTGCACTACGTTTAAAGCCGTAATCTATAATTTCACCATTATAAGCAATCACATAACCTATCGAGTTGCGTAAGTTGCTTGTACGGTCTTTATACGTGCCATGCTCGCGAGCATGATTAACAGAACCTTCACCGATTACATAGAAATTGAAAAGTACCGCCTGCTCAACACGTTTAACCGCTTGCTCCAATATTGACGGGACCCGATTCCAGTCACCGGTACGTTTCAGTTTCATAAGAATATGCTTAACTTTCTTTTCGTAGTACCAGAGCCAACAACAGTCATAACCTTTTCAAATATGCTACCGTCAGCTTTTGTAATACGTACTCTATCATTCAATTTAGGGATAATAGCAGGAGTGAACATAGTAATCTGATAATTATAGATGTAATCCTTACCGTCGGCAGCAGGAACGGTTTTTGCAGACGCATTACCATGAATCTTGCAATCACCGAGAAAAGTCCAAGACTCCGGCTTTCGCACGGGATTGAAGTTTTCATCATGCCCATTGCTTCCTGGTACATACAACTCTATTTTATCTTCATACCACATAACTCACCACATGCAAGAACCATCCTCTATCTCTGTCAAATCACCAGAAAGATACTCGGAGGAATCATAACCGAACTGTTTACACAAAGCCAGAATGTACTTTGTCAATCCTTCCTCATCATACGAATTTGAAGTATCAGCCTCACTCTCGGAAGACAAAGAACGAACGCCAGACAGATAAGACAGAACGGCAGACACAACTCTCCGCTTATCTGTGCAGTCCTCCTCCGGTTTCAACCCCACATCATCCAACAAATCTTCCACCGTTAGCGGAGAAGGATTATAGTGTAAACACTTCGATATGAATACCTCCGAATTTGTCATTTCTTCAACTCTTCCAATCTTGCTTCAATAGCTTTTACAATAGTCGAACGAGGTTTTTCAGCCGCATTTTCCAATGCAAGATACCCGTTCAGTTTTTCAACATCAGTAAATGAAGCTACCAAAGAAATAACCTCTTTAGCCCCTTTGGATAGGTCAATATCAGTAACAACTTTAGGAGCTCTTACCTCCACAGCCAATCTACGTTGAATCACGTCTTTTGCGCGATCATCTTCGAAATGCAGAATCTCTGTACCCGGTTGGTAAAGTTCATTAGTCTCTTTATCCTGAAAAGTTTTAATTGCTATAAGTTTCATACAACACTTTTTTAGCCAACGGGAATTTCTTCTCCGTCGGGATATGGAACATTCGTATTTCTAACTTTGAGATTAACGATACCGTTAATACATGAGATAATAGGAACTGCACGCCAAGAACCTTGTGTGTACTCTGCGGCTTGCTGTCCGGTTGACTCACCTGTAGTCCATTTTGCAATACGAATACCGTCTCCGGCATCGGTATATTGAACTTGCGGGTCCGGCATGATTGCATTGTCCTCAAATGCAGGCTGAACTTCGCCTAACTTGCCATCATCCGTTTTCGGGATGAATGCAATCACATCATCATTCCACGGATTGATATTAGTAGGAATACCATCTTTCTGATAAGCTGTCCGCTTGTTGATTTCGATGATATTAGGAATCTTCATGGATTTCAGATAAGCCGAGAATTCATCTTCTGTCAGAGAACGGGTATTCTTATCTTTACCCAGATATCCGGTACGTAAACCAATGCTACGCATCATCCAATACTTGATAACGGGAGCCATCAACAATGCATCGAAAGTAATGCCTTTATTAGCATACTCATAAACAATCTTCTGCAGAATACGTACTGCATCAATAGCCACATTATCAATGTTCTCTTCGGTCCATTCCTTATCAGAATCAACCATCTGTTTGTTCTCTTCCGGCATTCCGTAATCAACCAAATATTTACGTCCTTCCGGATTATCGATAGCTGGGTCAAAGATTGCCAGACCACCGCCAGACAGAGACTTCAAAATGATTTCATCCGCAACGTCCTTACAGCCCAAATAAGCATCCTTATAATCACCGAACAAACATTTCTGGATTTCCTTCAATTTCTGAACGGGATTAATACGGTTGTTTTCGTAAACCATCAGCATGGTACGCAATGTCTTTGCATCCGTCTTGAACTTGTGTCCAACACGAGGAATCTCACCGTTCCACAGTTCAAATCCTCTACCGGCACGTAACGGAGTATCTGCATCGTTACCGATGATAGAAGCGCGAATACGGACACCGTATTTCCCCATGATACCTTCTGCCGTCAAACCGAGTTGCGGAGGACGGAAATCAAACCAACGGTCTACGTAGGTTTGCTCCCAGAGCGTTTTATTTTCCAGAGAAGCCTTGTCGAACATAATCTGCATTGTGCCGATGAAGTCAATAGGCTTTCCAGTCTTTACGTCATTAATTTTAAAAGTCGAAAAAATAGATTTCATTTATTGCCTCCTTTCTTTAGTAAGAATCCGTAAACTGAATATTAGGATTTCCTTTCAAGCAAATCCCTTCAATAAACTTCGCAGGAATAGGAGGAATACGTCTTTTGTAGTACATCTCTCCCTTTGAGTTGATAGCAACATCTACGGAAATTTCATCAAGACCGATATAAGTTCCCATAGGCTCCGCACCGACTGTTACACCCTGCGGCTGTTTGATTGGGAAAATAGCCGGAGTCTTACCATCGCCCTCGGCAGGTCCTTCAAGAACCTCAAACAGAGCTTCCCCAACTTTCAAACCTGCAATAGCTTTATCGAGAACGATTACATATCCGTTACGATCATTAATAATTTTCGTGATACTTGCGGTATCTTCGAAATTGCCAGAGTCATCCTTCGCCACGTGGTCCCCTACCATGAAAATAGGAGAAAGAAATTCATCACATTGCAACGACACTTTCTTTGCATCGGTAGTATCAATAGCTACAACCCGGGATGCTTTCAACACGACAACTTGCCGGGATGAACTTTCGTCATACTCGGCAAGAGAAGCAGAAGGAATAATAGCGCCAACCGGATAGTTGACCTTTTCCTTGTTCAGATTAAATCCCCCGACAACTCCGATTGACGGAGAGCCAGTACAGATGGGACGAAATCCACCAACTTGCTTTTTTCTAAATTTCATGTCATTTGTAATTTAAACATTAAACTTTCGCTTCCGAGACTCCCAAAGCATTCAGCCAGTCGGTAGCTACAGCATCCTGCACTTGTGAGTCTGATACTTGTGCCCCGGAATCATCTGCCGGTTTCAGACCTTTTGTGATAAGATGTTGCTTGTAACCGGTCAGATATTCTTCTGGGTCCTTATCCTCCGGTACTGTAACGAACTGCATTTCATCCTCTGTCAATCCCAGTTTCTTCATCGCATTAGATATGGCAGTCTGGCGGTCGCCTTGATGCTTCTCCGATTCAAGAGTTTCAATCTTTTCTTTGTAAGGTTTGATTGCAGCTTCCAACTTTGAAGTAAAATAGCTATCCAACTCTTCCGTTGTGTAACTTGTCTTACCTCCTTTGTGAGCTCCTTCACCTTCGCCACCTGCTGCTACTGGTTTCCCGTCCTTCAATCCGTGCTTTTCCTCATAGTTTCTCACAGAGGAAACGTTTGCTTCATTAGCCCGGTAGTCCCCATACGAAGTCAGTACGTCTTGAAAGTTAATACCGTCCACAATAGCCGTGATTTGACTTTCATCCGTAACACCTTCTGCTTTCTTCGTCGCAATTCTATCCAAAATCGCTTCGCTTACCCCCGAAAATTTCGTTTTCAGCGCATCCAAAAGTTTCTTTTTCATATCTAAATTGATTAATTTGCGGTAAAGATATAAATTATTTCATAAATGCGCTTATCAAGCACATCTATTTTTATATCACATAAAATACAGTAGTTTAAATATTTAGATAATTAACAATAAAAGAAAAGAAAAACAATTCACATATTTCTTTCATATATTAAATATATGATATACATTTGCGCTAAATAAATATGCTTATTAAGCACATATAAATATTACAATTTAAGGAAAGTGATATAAACCATTTAACGCAACTGATTATGACACAGAAAGAATTTACAGAAAGAACAGGCTTAAAACTATCAGCAGATAGTTACAAAGAAGTAGAAGAGTGCTACATGAATACAGAACTTGACAAAGACGCTTTTTGCAAATTGTGGATGGAAAACCCAACAGCTTTAAAAGAGATAGAACAAAAGACGGTATTAGTACGCAGACTTTACGAAGAAAGAAAGTGCCTTGCAAACTTCCTGATAGATCAAGCCGAAAAGTGGAGTGCGTCAGATTTGAGAGAAAAGGTAATTTCCATGATTGGAGAAAAGGAGTATCTCAGAAGAAAAATAGCCAAAGGGTACAACCTTTGGGATGCTGATAAAAAATTACTTGATGAAATTCTAAGGAAATAAGCTATGAGAATCAAAGGGGAAGAAATCTATGCAAATGTTTGGGGTGGTCAGAAGAAAGTTTTTCTGACCACTTGGGAAGAGATAAAGAAACTCGGTTTCAAAGTACGTGATAGGGCTTTCGGTAACTTGAATGATGGCACTAAAGCATTATACTTTTATGCCCCATGCTTGCCAAAGGAACGCCAAAGGGAATGCCAATATGAATGGTATTTGACAACGGAGAAATTGGAAGATTTGAAATAACAAACAGTAAATGCAACACCGTATGAAAAAGTATTATTTACAAGGTAAAGAGATTAGCGAAAAACAAGCTAAAGCTATTGAAGCAAAAAACAAAGAATATATAAACAGCAATGATATTTCGCTTTGGGCTAAATGTCAGTTTATAACAGTTATCAATAAATAATAATCAGTGGGGCAAAAGCCCCACTTAATGCAACAATATTATGGCAATCAATTTAAAAAAATCAAAAGTCAAATTCACCCTTTCAAACCAGAGGTGAAGCAAGGTCACATCTTCATCGCAACGGATGAACAGAAAAACAAATTCATCGATACCATTGCTAAGGTCGGTTCTAAACGTAGTTTGATTAAACTTATCGTTTACATTATCCTAACCGATGAAGATTGGAACAAAGAATTTTCACTTTAAAATAAAAATTATTTAACGCAACATTTATTATGACAGTACAAGAATTAATCGAACAGTTATCAGAAATGAATCCAAGTGCCGAAATACGTTTGGCAATCCAACCACATTATCCGTTTGAATACGATGTACAAGATGAAATAGTACAAACCGAAGATGGGAGCAAGGTTTTCATCGGAGAGAGTGAGCAAATAGGGTATTTAGGAGAAGAAATTCGCGAACTCTTAAATTGGTGAGATATGGATGAAATATTTGAAGAGATGGCAATGGATGCACTAATAGGTATCGGCCTAACCGAAGATGAAGCGGAAACCGCTATTAATGAATTTCTGTATGATACGGAGGAATAAACCATGTCAAGTAACTACGATGCTCCGGTCGAAGTGAGGGAACTTGAAAAACTGATTAACAACTTTACATACAATAACGGATTTGATGTTAGCCAAGTTTTTAATGATTTCCTCACTTACATAATCCACTACTTTACTCCTAATGCCAAACCATTGGAAAGTTGGAAGTACAATAAAGAACAAACGTCCGTATTTTGGAATATGCTCTGCGAGTGGATTAAAGTTATGGAAAAACAGTTAATCCATAATGAATGGTACGACCCTTTTGGTGATTTATACATGTCCTGCGTAGCAAGCAAAATGAGACGACAAGGAACTGGGCAATTCTTCACCCCGACAGGTATTTGTGATATGATGGCTGAAATGAATGATAACAATGAAAAAATTACAGGAAAATATATCAATGACCCTGCATGTGGTAGTGGACGAACATTACTTGCTTGGCATGTCCGGAATATTGGGAACTATCTTTGTGCCGAAGATATAGACCGGACCTGCTGTCTCATGACCGTCTGTAATTTTATTATTCATGGATGTGTTGGAGAAGTAATATGTCACGATAGTTTAGACCCTAGCTCTTTTTATGCTGGTTGGAAGATTAATGAACGATTGAACACTACCCGCTTCTCTCCAATACCACTAATAACCGTTCGGGAAATTACCAAAGAGGAATCTATTACTATCAAAATCTGGGAAAACATCAGGTTAGAACATGAAGCCTCAAAGGAAGTTCCTAAACCAACAATAGAGGAAAATCTACCGAAAAAGGTTAAAACAATCACACTTAACCCAGAAAGTGTCACGAAAAGCAGGGATAATGTGCCCAAAAATCCTCTACAACTAAGTTTATTTGACTTCGATTAAAACTGATGAATCTGTTTCGTATATTAATTATTTGAACTATATTTGTAAATAACTTATAAAATTATCAGTATGGAAACATTAGACAAAATTTTAAGTGAGATTGACAGTGATAAGCATCTAACACTTCATACAACTGTGGCATTAGATTCTTTAGGATGCGACATAGTTCCTAAATTACAAAAACATATATCATCCGATAGAAGATATGGAAGTATTACAGAAGATGAAATATGGAGTAAGATAAAAAATGGTGAGTTCAGTAGCCAAATCGTTAGAAAAGTATTAATTAAAGACTAAAATTTATGAATGCGAGTAATTTTAAAATAGGAAACTGCATTTGCTTAAAAATGGATATTCCAGCAAGTAACCCTAGAACTTTTACCAGAGAATACAAGAAAGTAATAGCAATAGATAATGACAAAAACATTATCACAGTTGCGGATGATAACGGTCAATTTGAAATAAACTGTAACCTTTGTGGAAATATGATAGAAGGTATTCCTGTAAATGGGAGCACTCTTGAAAGTATAGGATATATTGAGATAGAAAAAAAACATCTCTATGGTCTTGTGGGAATAACAGTTTATGAAAAAGAACTGTCATTACAGGATGGAACACATATCGTAATTGATATTACAAAAAACGGAGCAGACTACGTTTGTATTATGGAAAAACCAACATCAAGTGCACTTATGGGTTGTGAGTATATCAGAGTGCCATTCATACATAACTTGCAAAATTTAATAGCAGATAAATATAAGCGATTATACCCAATAAATCCAAGTCAGTTTATTTTCGAAAAGAAAGATGAAACAAGGAAGTAAAGTATACCACGTTGAATTCCCGGAACCAATAGAGGTCGAAGGAAAAACAGATAAGCATTTCTATTTTGGCTCACAAGCGGCCATTTACGATACTTTTTCTGCTGAACAGTTAGGAATAAGCTACGGCTATCTAAAGTCCAGATTTCACCTAGAGGAAAAGTCGTACAGCAACGATAAGTGCACTATCCGATTGGGACCATTGAGAAGAAAGGAAAAATCTGAATAACCTTTTGTTTTTCAGAGATATTTCATACATTTGCATTGTGGAAAGAGTGAGGGAAGTAATGTTCCCGCTTTCTACACCAGCCCGGGCAGAGCAATAATCTGCCCATTTTTATTCTTTCTTCCACAATAGTTTTAGCAATCCCCTCTTATCCATGTAGTAAATATCCGGAAGCTCACCAACCTTATTCATTGCTTTAAAACGTCCTACTTCCCGATTTATAGCAGAACGCAAGTCCTTATATTTGTCATTGGTGAAATAGAAAATAGCCCTATCCGCTTTTCGGGCATCCTTTATGTACGCGCGGATAGTATTTTCATTGGCATTATCAATATACTTCACGTCCCATGTACACCCGTCAAACTTCAAGTCTGGCACACCTTTCCCTTTTCCATTCTCCGGCAGGAACTCGACTTGTTTTCCACTATTCTTCGCTAACATTTTACCGACAATCTTCTCCGCATCACCACCGCCCTGCGTATTGGTGAACTGATGTTCTTGGTGATAAACATTGAATCCACCACTGTACTCATCATAATACGCTTTCGTCCATGGACCTTCGTAGGATTGATATTTCTCTTTTGCCTTCTTCCGAATTTCCACTCGTTCACCGGTATTCATCGCCTCAACCTTGACACCCGTATATTTCGGGTTATCCTTTATCCAATATGGCAATGTACCCCGATTGTTCGCCTTCTCAATACGTTCTTCATTCTCCTTTAACCATGAATAAAACTCTTCTGGTGGTCTCGTTACTTCATTCTTTGATTTGAATCCTGCGGTATCTTCTCCTGCAAGAATCTTATCAGTAAGCATATCAATCTCATCGTCCGAAGCAAGTATGCTGACCGCATGACACATGCAATTTCCGTGCCAACCTTTGAATACAAAACCTTTCGGATATCTTCCGGCAAGTTTATCGCAAATATCTTTCTCTGGATGATTCTTTGATACCTTAATTTCAATACCTACAACGAAATCAAGCTGTGCCCATCTCTCGTGATCAGCAGTCTGATATGCAATGTTGTTTTCAGAACGCGCCAAGCGTTGTGCATTTCGGGAACTACTACGATACTGTCCCGATCCCGGATGATAAGCCTTTGCGTTTTTTGATAGAATAAGTTCTCCACGTTTATCCCTTACCCGTCGAAACAATTTATCCGGTTCATTCAAATACTGTTTGACTTTTGCAGCCATGACATTAGCGGACATCCCTTCCCCAATATGGCAATCAATAGCCATTTCCATCTCCTGCCGGAACTGACCTTCATACTTCCAGATACGTTGAGAAAGGTTCAAACCACCATCCTCCGACTTACGGGAGAAGAAAGCATCCATAGCTTTCTTATTGCGTTCAAAGAATCGAGCGAAATGTTTGTTATCTATGGATTTTTGCCCAAAGACAGACCGAACAAGTTCATCCGACTTCAAATTAGATTGCTCCCATTCGTTGGCAATACTAAACTGCATAGTTTGATATACACGACTGTACAGTTCCCGTAGCAGAACGTTTGCTTTGTCGGAAATAGTAGGATAGTCGGCAAAAACAAACGGGCTCTTAGCGTCATAGATTGGCTCTACCTCCAACGCTAAAGAAATAAGCCGCTCCATCACATCCAGGTAGATTGCCCGTACGTTTGCAGCATATCCTTCGGTACGTTGGAGTAATGCCCGTTTATACTTGTTTTCATCAATCTTTGCCATGTCCTTTATTCTGCGCTACCGAAAATATCTTGTTTATACCGGTCCTTCTCTTCCTGCAACTCCTGCTCATGTTGCGCTTTCAAACGCTCTTTTTCCAGAGTGGCATCTTTAATGATAGGATTCATTTCAATAAAGGTTTCGTCAGACATACCACCGGCATTCTTTGTCTTAATCAGATTATTAAGCACGGCCTCAATATCTTCACCGAAGGGCTCTTGAAATTCATGCTCCACAACCAGATTATCACACTCATCCCGAAGAGAGATATCCAGAACATTACCGATAATCGCTATGAAAACACTGGCGATACGGTCTGCATATTCGTCGTGCTTTTCCTTGTGCTTGTCTGCCTTGATTACAGCCAAGAGCATAAGTTGCTTCAACGCTTTTGCCGAAACTTGGGAAAGACTCTTCATCGTATCAAAGTCAATCTTAGGAGTAAAAGAAAAACGGTGAATCTTATCGTCCAATTCCTCGCTTTCCTGCTTCTGGTTTTCCGGAGCATTATCCCACGTGAGATACTTCATTTCCGGTTTCTTAGCACCATCCATTGAAGGCTTCAAAATGAACAGTTTACTATCCTCTCCCTTTTCTGGCAAAGAATTTACTATATCCGAATCTGCAACCAATGCAGGGTCAGAGAATCGGTCGTTTACGTCAGCTCTTCGGCTTACCATCATTTCCTTGCGGTGCATCATCGGCTCAACACCTGCACACTCCGGCTCCTGCTCAAAAAGGACCACACATATTTTCTTTGCACGGTTTACCTCTTCTTCAATGTCCCACCCCATAGCGTTACGCTTACAGTGATATATCATCTTCTTTGTGTGTATATCAACATGATATTTGATTTCACCGCCAACCTCCTGCAAGTTATACCCACGAGCAAAACACATCATTCGTCCGAATTGGTCTTTCCGGAAGTATATATCATCACCCAGACTTTTAGCCACAACTTTAATCAAGCAATCCGGCTTACCTTCATCGTTCCGGTATGTATGAAAGAGCAAAGCACTTTGTCCCTCTGCACCGGCAAGACGCTTTGCCTCGCGAATCTTCGCATTGAATCTGGTACTTTTAATCAAATCAATATAACGGGAGAAAGCCCTATCCGTACCCTTAGATGATTGCGTCCATTTCAAAGGACGGCCATACAAGAATACAAGAGCCATTTCATTGATAAAAACCGGATATGGAATAGGAATCTTCCATTTCTCATCATAACGGAGAAACTTACGTTTTCCCGTCACTGGGTCCTTCTTACCAAAGACAGCCTTACTCGGTCTATTCATCACCTCATGCTGCTGTGTATCATAAACCTTCAAAGCAGCTTCAACCTTCGCAGAGTTATCCGTCATTTGAGACAAAGCACGGCTAACATCCTTTGCTTTCAAAAGTTGTTCAAACTCTTGATTGCGACCAACAGCCGCATTCACACCATTAACAATCCAATTAAACAATCCCATAATTACAATATTAAAAAATTAACCACCTAAAACACTTAAAATATTATCTTCATCCTCTTCCGATAATTCGACATAGGAATCATCCAGAAGATAATCAATCGCATAAACCAAAATATCCACGAACTCGTCATGTGTCTTAGCCGGGAACTGGCTAACTTCATCTTCAAACTCTTCATTCCAATCACCCTCAACCAATATCACACGGCCGCACTCAATCTTAGGAGAGACACCATGCAAACGCACTTCCTTACTGTCGGTCGGTGATGGTGTCCTTGTTACATTAAGTTTTGTGTACCTTTTGACAGCTTGAATAACCGTAATCCCGTTTGCTTTCGGCTCTATTCTAATCGTACTCCGACCATCGTACCCATGTGCCCGTACATAGTCTGGGAGGAACTTCATGAGTTCTGGAAATTCCTTCCACACCTTTTGCGCATGGAATACATACAGAAAGTTTTGTATCCTGCAAGCTGCCAATATACCCGAAGGGTCATTGTCAGTCTTTGCTTTCTTTTCATCATAGGCAGTATCAAGGAAGAAGTGAATCGGAGCACCGCCACGAATTGCAAGGAACTGCGACAATGATATATGACCGAACCAACTTGCCTTAACAATATTACCACCTTCAACCGAAGGTGCCTGCTCATACTGTCCGGCATATCCACGACTACCAAGGTCTACCTTCGCTTCGTCGATAACTTCACGATCAATACGTATCGGGTCCAATAACCCATCGATATACCGTTCTTTCAACTCCGGAGGATTGACACGGTCGGAAACTTCTGCCGGCAGGCATATATGCCGAATCTTGTCTTTCTTCTTTTTCAGCAGGTAGCCGGTCACATCATCATCATGCAGTCGTTGCATGATAGTTACCATTGGAGTATTCTTCTTATCAACCTTACGAGAGGAAAGCGTCTTTGTATGCTCGTTTGCCTGCAGTCTCATAGCAGCAGACTCGGCTTGCTTTGGATTTACCGGGTCGTCGTTAATAATCACGTGAGCGTGCTTACCCGTAATAGTACCACCTGTCGAAGTTGAATATCTGGCGCCTCCTTTCGTGTTCTCGTAACTTCCCTTTCCAGATTTATCATGTCTAATAATTACCTCCGGAAACAGAGTACGGTACAAGTCAGAAGTGATAATATCCTTAGACTTTGAAGCATGTTCCAATGACAAATCACCGGAATATGAGTTTGAGATTATCCTCAATCGTGCATCCTGCGTCCAAAGCCATGCGTGCCACATGATAGTTACGATAGTGGACTTAGTGGAACCAGGAGGAATATTGATAATGATATCATACGGTTTTTTCTCCCGTCTAACAATATATCCAGATAGCTCTTGCAGCTCTTCACACAAATACGGAATATGCCAATTAAATACCGGAGTTTCCGGTATTATCACGTCCCAGAACGTTTTTACGAAGTAGAAAAAGGACTTTCTACATTCATCCGCTTGGACAGCTCTCGCCATTTTCAATATTTCCGTTTCCGCTAAACTCACTCTTTCGCTGATTTATCTTGTTTCTCCGCAATACTCAACAGTAACTTTCTCTCTTCATCTGACAACTTCGATACATCAAAATCTTTGCTTGTTACCTGCACCCCGACTCCATCCGGGGCAACAATCTCTTTACGCTCTGTATATCCTCTACTTTTGCCTTTGGTTTTCAGATAGAATATAATAGCCGTAGTGTCTCCCTTCTGTATCTTTTTCAGAAGGGAGGCTTCGGCAATATCAATCTGCAATTCATTAATAGCGTCCGCACGTTCTTTGAATTCCGCATCGTCTCGATACCAGCGATAAAACGTCTGCCGTGAGAGTCCAACCTTCTCACAAGCAAACGTAACAATGCCGCTACACTCTTTCAGCGAGTTCAACAGCTTCTCTTTATCTTTCTGAATATCTTCCTCAGCTTTAGGCATTCTTATACACCTCCTCCCCTATCCCTATAAATATCACCCAACACAGCCCGATAAGAACGTTTCTTTGGGTCACCTGCTATCAATAATTGATAAGCCTTTTGGCAAGTTTTAGAAGATTCATTACCGGACATTTTCGCATATAGTTTCTTCGCTATTGCATAACCCGGATATAAGTCTGGATGCAAAGCGGCCTTTTTCATTGTGTCCCGAAATATCACACGATAATCTTTATTCTTATCTTGTTCAAACTTCTGGTCCTGCTTAGAACTACGGAACATATCGGTGTCCCAATACAGCATAACAAGGTCTGCGTTCGGCTCTCTACGAATCACCCTTTGATATAAGTCCGGATAAAACTCCATAACTTTGGGCAATGACTTGATTGTATCTATGCTAAAAAACTGACTAATACGTAGTTTATTAATCGGAACACCCGTCTTATACAAGTAAATGTATGTCATTGGAATAGTCAGATTGTACAACTTAATGTATAGCCATATATCGCAATCCCTCCAATCATACAAAGGGTAAAGGAAATGTGAAGTCCTAATTGCAGCGATAGACTGTCTTCGCTGAATGGATTCTGCCATCCGCAAGCCGACCATCGGAGGAACACTCTTGAAAATCTTATCTCCAAACTCTTGATACGACATCCCCATGCGAAACATTGAATGATTACGGATAGCAAACTTAGGCATAGGCCTCACCCATACACTTTCTTTGCCCGGCTCCCAACAGATAAAACTTTCATCATTCGCCAACCTATTGCAACAGTTATAGTGTCTTATAGGCAAACAGAACCAATAAAACTTAGCGCCCAGAGACATAAATCGTGAACGCCACTCCAATGCGATAGCCTCAACATCCGGATAGATGGCTTCCTCGTCAAAGAATACTACGATAATGCGGTTGAAAGGAATGGAGTATTTCTGCATTGTCTTAACCAACATATCGCACATGCATATAGAATCTTTGCCGCCAGAGAAACTGACGGCAACTTTCTGATTCTTATTGAAGGCTTCGAGAATCCTGCGCTCGGCTGCTTCAACAACATTGATATCCAATTCCTTTACGTACATCTTCGTATGATTTGAGCCTTACTAAACCTTTGCGTACGCTTAGTCATGAGTTTTAAGAATTCATCCCTATCAATCTTTGACAATCTGAATATCTCTTCCTCACTCATTCCTATTTCCTTTGAGATTTCATCTACACTTTTGCCTTTTTCCAACAGAGCTTTCACAATGTTCTCCATCGGCTCAAGTAGATGTGTTCCACGGGCACGGTTAAAAGTAACCGTACCGTACATATCTTGACTCTCGTCCTTATGTGCCACAATTACAATCGGAATTTTATTTCCGAGCATTGTTTTTAATGGCTCCCTGCCGGAAACAAGCCAACGGTGGAATCCGTCGATTATAGTGTAATCCGGACGCACAACGATAGGAAAGCAGAAGCCATTAGTAAGGATGCTCTGCATTAACAGCTTCAAATTCTTCTCCAGAACCTTGTTAGGATTATAGTCGTTCGGCTTCACCTTATCCCTGTCCACAAATTGAATCTCCCGAAGTGGTTTGAATAAATCTACATTTTCCATGACTCAATTTATTAAAGCGTGAATTCCTTACCGCAGTGCGGACAAACTATCGTATTAGCCTTTTGCATACCGGCTTCAATTTCATCTACTTCTTGATTGTCAGCAGCTTCTTTTTCCGGTGTGAACTGTTGTTCTTTCTTCGCAGGCTCCGCAAAGTTTACTCCCATATTATCAGCACTGACCTCGTGAATAATGGCATCCAGATATTCCGGAGTAAAACCGATAATATCAACATCCCCAATTTCCTTAATCAGCTTCTCCATATCACCGAAATTCACGTGTGACATAGTCTGAATCTTATTGTCTTCCAGAACGAGCTTTTTCTTTTCCGTATCAGTAAGACCATACATCACCGTAATAAAAGCCTCTTTGTCACCTCGGTATTCCAGAGCCTTCTTCTTACCATGACCGCAGAGAATCATCATGTTCTCATCAACTACAATCGGATAATACTGCCCGTATCGTTCCAGACTTTCAGCAAGTGCCTTTATCTGCTCTTCCGGATGAACATTCGGATTACCCGGAAACTCCTTCAATTTCGACAGGAGTACATTTTTTGTTTCTAACTTTTTCATTCCTACACAATTTTTATTGATTAAACTTTCCCCTGCAAGAACTGCCTCGCAGAAGGTATATAGTTAGCAGCTTCCTCTACCAAGCTACTATCTATTTCATAAACTTCCCTAAAACCATTTTCCACGCTTCCGCACCACTGCCGAGCAGCCCAACAGTGAGTACCAACACGAAAACCGCGAGGCCATGTGTAAATCGGTGGCATTGGAAGATGATAATAGTGGATGATCGCAAGAATTTCCTCATGCTTAGTATCAGCAATAGGAGAAAAACGGGTGATACCTCTCGCATTGGTGTACATCCCACCGGGACCTACATAGTTCCCGTCTTGTATTCTTCGACCGAGGCAAAGAACATCTACCTTGTGTTTCTTCACATAGACATCCTGCGCCCGGTGCTGAACTATGCTAAACCACTTTGCAGCCAAGGAAGAGTCATTCGGAAAAAGCATTTCGGGATGTGTCGCCAACCATTTAAGGTCCTGCCCCGTATTGATTACCTCCAATCCTGCCGGATGGTTGTTTTCTATCCATTGCAGGAAAGCAGGATATTCCAGATTGCAGCGTCCGAGCAAACAGTCATGCACTCCGGCCTGCTCCATTATGAAACCAAGAGCGATGCTGTCTTTTCCACCACTCCATCCATAAGCCACACGTTTTCCACGGACACACGGTTTCACTTGTTCGACTAAGCGGTCAATCAGATTGTCGGTTTCCTGCTTCGATACAAACTGCTCGATATTGGAAAACACCCGAAGCCAATCCGAATGTGATGAACTCTGTTTTTTACCCAGAACTGTTTTCATAGCTCATTGAATTGTAGAGCCACACTTGTAATGAAAGCCCTTGCACCTTCATCGTATTTCAGTTGTAGCCAATTATACTTAGTTACCTTGAACCGGATGTTTGCCACGAATCCCGAAAGCGCACGCATAGAATATCCGGCATTGAAAACGAAGCGTCTATAATCCAGACCACCGAGTACCTGCAGACGGTCACCACTCATAAACCTTCGACCATTATACAGATTATCCCATGTAACATCCACCATAAACCCGGCAGGGAGTTTTATTGTACCGGACAATGTTTCAGTGAACTTCTTTGCTTTCGTGTTGTAGGTTGAACGTGCCAAAAGATAAAACCGTTGCTGATAGTTCACATTCAGCCATGCAGCCAAAGAAACCGCTTCGGTATTCATGTTGTATTGAAGAACCGGAGTAACAGAAAAACACTTGGCAACGTCTGCCCGGTAGCCAATAAATGGAGCAACGGAAGAGCCGTTACCCCCCAAAGATGTAGTGACCGGCATAAATATCCGGAACTTGGTCGGTTGAGTGATACCATCGTAAACTTGTGCCCCGGCTGTCAATGACAGAGTAGCCAATACGAGCATGATAAACAGCTTTCTCATAATCCTAACTCCTTTCTATACTGCTCATGTAGTTCTTTTGCATTTTTCAACTTCGGACATTCCTTTTTGCAATAAGCACATGTTACGTCCTCTACGTCCTTCCGCATTGCATACACTCCATGTTCGGGACACATAAACAAATTGTATTCATTCGGAGAAGATATTGCTATGATATACTTCTCCGCTTTTGATAGCCTTTTCATTTCCTACGTGATTTTTTATGATTAAACTTCGATTGCTTCTTCTGGCGCACATAGCGCATACTACCTTGTAACTGTTTGTAGTGGGAAACTGATTTTCGGATATCCTTTGCCGTTCCCTTTGCCGATTCCGTTAGATTCCTAAACGTGCGTATATGTCCCTCCATCCTATCTGCGCATTGAAAATATTCAGCACCGAGCGTTTTAATCTCTTCGATGCACTTATCCATTTCCGAACGGTCAATCTTAACCACCATTTCCAACGGACCACTCTTCAAACGTTTACGACGAATAGCCATAAATCCAGATGCAAGTATCGTGAAGAGAGAGCCAAACACAATCATTGGAATATTACCGGTGAAGTTTCCGTAAGCGAATATCGGAAGACCTACAATCATGCTCGTTAGGACACCGTAAAACAACCCTCTTTCGCTCATTCTTTTGCCGAGAATAGCGAACACCGTCGGAAGCATTACGGATGAACGTAGCGTCCCGTAAAGCAAGAAAAGATATAGAATCGTTAGACCTGGAATGTTTGCAATCAGAATAGCGGTAACAGTAACTGCAATCATTGCAAAGCGAGCTGCCCGTACTTCATTTGCGAAAAGGATAAAAAGAAAAATATTCTTCTGAATCCGTTCATGCCATTTCTCGTCCATGGCTAACCGTTTCACCACATCATGTCCTGCAACGGAACTCACTGCACAAATAATGCTATCAACGGTTGATATCAGCCCGGACAAAACGAGCACAAAAAACAAATACAAAAACCATTTCGGGCAGAAAGCCATTACAGCCCCTACGTTTGTTAATTGGGTGTCGGATATAGCCAAACCTGCCCCGGCTGCAAAAAAGCCAAATACCGCCAAAGAAATGGGTACAACAGCAAAAATAAAGGCAGCAGTTATCATTGTGCGCTTCACTTTGTCAGCTTTCACACAGAACACCCGCTGCCAGAACATCTGGTCGCCAAACGTCCCAGACAGTAAACCTATCGTTGTAGGAATACCGAAGGACAAAGTAACCATAAGCCCGTTACCCGAAAACAAATCAGAGAAACCACCATTAACACCTCCCAGACCATTGAACAATGCTTCTGGTCCGGCACTTGAAAACATTATAGGCAACCCCAACAATAAAACAACCACAATCCAAAGCATTTTCCAGAAGTCAGTAATGATGCTACTCCGAATACCGCTTGCAAATGTGTACGCCAAAGGACAAAGCGCCATCACTATCGTAGTAGCGGTGAACGATATACCGGTAATCTTTGAAAAGATGGTAGCTCCGGCAAGAAGTTGAACGGCAAAACTCATCGTCTGCAACCCGAATGACTCGATAAGAAATAGATTATGGCAACGTTTCGAATACTTCTCACGAATATAATCCGAGAACGTCCATCCTTCCGGTCGGAGCTTACGCATCTTATTGGCAAAGAAAGCAAACAGTAACAAGGTTAATACATTCGGCACGACAAACCAGAATACGCCTACAAGTCCTTGCGTGTATGCCTTTTCCGATGCAACGAACATCGACGGAGCCCACACCCATGTAGCAGCCATCGAGAAAGCTGTAAGCAGCCACGGCATACTCCGGTTTGCAACCAAAAATTCTTCTTTCGTCTTTTTGTGTTTTCGCAGGAACACAACGAGCAACATCATTGCAACAAAGTACGTTGCAATCAGTGCCCAACCCTCTAAACTTGATAATCCTTCCATTTTACACTAATTTTTAAGATGTAACATCTGTCATTTCCACGCAAATATAAAGAAAGTGCGCTTATTAAGCACATATTTAAGATAAAATTATGCGTTTAACAAGCACACTTAGCAATTCAAACATACTGTCTAATAGCCAAATACGAGCATTGCAGCATCCCGTGAATGTTCGCTCGTCCTCTTTTCGTATTTAGTTAATCTCTTGAATGATAAAGCATTGAGCTTTGTCTTTGAATCCTTTGGATGAGTCATTTCGTAGGGAATGCCGGTATCTTTAAGAAAATCATCCCAAATGTGAGCATCCCGTTTAACAGAGCCGACACCTTGCAGCATTTTTCTCTCCTCATCCCTACTTTTGTAGTTGGATTGAAACCATTTCCTTAAACGTGGGTCCTCAACACGAACTAATATGCTTCCTCCGTATGTGTCATACATCTGTTTAACATACATCATAGCTTTATGAATTGCAGTAGTCTTTATCAATTCAAACTTTCTCGCAGCAACATTCCACGTAGCAACTCCGGTATCTACTCCGGTATCAATGCCGATAACATAAGCGTATTTTTTAATCATTTCTCAATCAGTCTTTTTTAAGTTTATACATACCCACCTCTCCCCCCTATAGTCCCCCCTCTCAAAACGCTATTCGTTTTTTGTAACTTGAATTTCTATCATCTGCATACAGTGTGGAGAAGTAAACTTTTCAAGTTCCGAGCGTTTAGGAAGAATAACCGTCATGTAGGCATCATCCGGAATAAACTTGTATCGGGCAGCTTTTACCTCATAGATGGAAAGTGGCTTATCCGATTTCACTGTTAGGTGCCAACGTCCTTCGACGATACTTGTCATTACCAGATTTGAGCCATGCAGGAAAGCGCCCTCTTTATACTCTCCATGTTCATCACGACAGATAGCCGGACGGTCGTAGGTAGCATTCAGCTCTGCAATCAATTCATCATTTAATCGCTTTCGTTTCAATGGGACCGGGATTACTATTGCAGGATTCAGTTTTGCAGCAGCCGGTTTGTTTTCTACTTTCAAATTACCGGAAAGTGCCTGCACATTGCTTTCTTTTGTTTCCTCTTTAAGGAGTTTTGTAACTTTCTCTACGTCTTGCATAATTTCAATTTTAAATGGTTTATAATCAATATCTAAATTTTGTAAAGTGGATGATCGGCAACGATTCAACAAACGACATACCGGTAAACCACTCTTTCCAATCTTCAACAGCCAGCCCGTCGTTCTCTGCGATTTGTTTCATAGTTAGCATCGGCATAGGTTTCCCGTCAATACAATAAACGGCACGTTCTACTCCGTCTTCGGAATCGGTGTATTCCATGACACTCAATGCCTGCATCCCTATGCCATCATCTTTTCCAAGACGGAATAGTTCGACCTGGACATTCCCCTTTTCATAGGGCCTACCGTTCCACTGCCGGACAGAGATAACAGCTTTTCCTTCCTGCACTTTCTGCATTATTCGCGACCAACGTTCAAGATTGGTGCGGATAGTATGTACTTTAATCATTCCAGATGCCGGAGGACAATCTTCCAATTGTTGTTGTGCTTTTAATGCCAGTTCTAACTTTTCTTTGAATCCGGTTTGTTCTCCGGCTTTCGGATGCTCTTTCGGGAACTCCTTCGAAAGCATCAATACATAAACTTTGATTTGGTCTTTTTTTTCCATGATTACTATTTATTATCGGTTTCTACCATGTAACTCTGAATATGATTTCCACCCCAGTTCGGTAAACTGCTTAGAGTACACTTCTCCACGTGGCATTATTGGTTGCCAATTCTCATCACAAAACAAACGATAGTGATACACTTCCGAATGTTTCCCTTCCTCGCTGTATGGAGGCTCACACCACAACAAACGACGATTATTGCCGAAGAACTTTTCCAAAATGTGTTCCAACTTCCTAATATCACGTCCACCGGGGAAGGAGATAGATAAGTGATAGCAACGTTCGTAGTCTGGATTCTTCCACCATCCAGAGGTATGATATCCAACGTCACGAGTGAGAATGATAATACAATCATACGGCTCAACAAACCACCGGCAGCTTTCAAGATAATCAGTATGCGCGGAGCCATCAAATGTTCCATTCTTAGCGACTTTAGCAATACGAGGAAAGATATCAGCGTCAGTGGTATTAAAGGAAATCCATTTCATCTTTATTCTGTCTTAATTGCTCTTCAAGCCATTTAACTCCTTTCATAAACCCCTCAACAAAAGCATCGGAGCAAACTCTTTGTACTTCTGGTGAACAAATTGCTTTATCTCTATGTAACGGGCAGATAGCGCACATTCTACTTCGACCATTTGCCCGTTTTGCGGCTTTAGCTACCCCTCTCATCTGCACCCTCCTTTCTGTAAGTCGAATATGTTATTTGTATATTTCTGGTACAAAGCATTGTCTCTCCACACTTAGGACAATCAATCTCCAACTCTTCACCGTCACCACCTCCGAACTCCCATGAATCATTATCCTCATGTCCGCAATACGGGCAGACGATTTGACTTGTATATTCCGTATCTCCCATGATTAAAAAAGTTTTGGTTGTTGTTGTTCTAAAACTACTTTATTCGCTCTCTCAATCTCATCGTCTATCTCCTTTTCGACCTGCTTACACTGTCTCAAAACAGCAGACGAACGAGTTTGAAAGTATTCCTTTTGAAGTTTCCGCATATAGGAAACCCTATTAAAAAATTGTTTTGAGTTCATAATATTCTGTTTATTTAAAAATTTCTACTAAGTTTCCACCTGCATCAAAACGGCAATGACAAAAAGCTATCGCATTCCTTTTTCGCTTACCTTGAACATGAAACCGCTTTTCAAAAGCAGGACACCAGTCCGAATACAATAATTCATCAAATGGAAGAACAGCACAAGGAAATAAACTTCGTACCTGCCTAATTATGTCCGGTCGGTGAGTTCTAAAATCCAGAGAAATATCTTCTTTTCTGGTCCGAACGTATATCCACCATCCACCCATTATCCATGACTCGTTATAGAATACCCAGACACACCCAGGAACAATCTTTTCACACCTACGTTTCCAATAGATATGGTTGTCTTGCTTTTCTTTCTTCCGAGCAAATATCTCTTTGTAGGTGTATTCTTTCCAGTCCTCCCATTGATAATTCTTGTACATGTAGGCAACATGGCGGGGAAGGTCAATTCCCCACCAAGATTTAGCTCCACGTCGTGACATAATGGTACACATGATCAATCTCCTTTCAGCTTTTCAATCATAGCGTTTGCAAATCCAACAGACCATTCAGTCACAGTCTTAGAGTCTGCAGCTATTGCAATACTATCGTGCGAGTTTGCACAGAAACCTTGCATTGCAGCCTTTGCCAACTCATAGCGTCGTTGTTCCCAATCTACACCCGAAATAATCCTTTCAGTCTTTATCCAATGCGCATCCCTCGTATGCATTCCTTCCGGAACAATGGCAACTAACTTACCTTCACTTGTCATAACAGGTTTAAAGCCTTCTGGAATTTCGTTTACTCCCTCGTGAGGAATGATAATCTTCATGTTTTCCATAACTTTATTTATTTCAAAATTGTTATAATCTATCTGTTCTATATCTATCCGTAAAATCCACAATAGTTTCTAAAAACATATCAGAAGCATTGTCCGAAATAAGGCAAGCAGCCTTCTTAGGCGTTGTTTCTTTATTGACATATCCGTTATTAATAACATACACCGCATACTGACCGCCAATTATGATATGCCAGATAGCTTTCGCTTTTTCTTTTAATCGTTTCATCTTGATTTTTTATTAAAATATTCTATTAATTCTACCACGGATGCTTTATGCCATAAAGCCGGTCCTCTGAACCAATTATTCCTACTTTGAGTTTCGCACAACACGAACAAAGGCTCTTTGTTATACACAAACCATTGCAGATAATCAGTATCGCTACGAATAGCGGAAATAGCAAGGAATAAATCTTCATTTTCGCCACAATCAATGTAACCGCTACAATTATTCAATGAATCAGAACACTCAAAGGCTGTCAATTCATACCCAAAGACTTTTATGTTATCTCCCCATGCATTCAGTTCCTCATCCAGAAGGAAGGGACGTACACCAATCTTTTTTAAGCGGTCCCGAAGTTCCGGCGTATTCTTACGTATGAAACATGGCGTTGTAAAACCGACTACCTTACTTCCTTTTTTGGACACTGGTTTCATCAACTCATCTTCAAATTTTTGCAAAACTGCTCCGGCATAATTTGTTCCACCAATAACGAAATATCCTTCGGTTACAGTAGAAAAAGCTCGGATAGCCTTATCATTGAAATGTTGAAGTTCAGTTCTTAGCTTCTCAATCTCTACATTTTTTTCATACTCCGCAGCTTCAACGGCAGCTTCCGCATTTTCCATGCAGATATGACCACCATCGAATGACCTCGCAAGTATGTTTTGTGCTTTCTTGGATTCCATATTAATATTCTTTTTTAGTTAGTGATTCTGTATGTATGTCACCAACATTTCACCCAATGGATGAAAGTATTTTAATCCAGAGAAAACGAGTCCGGCACTCATTCCACTATGCCCTTGTTTTGAAAACATAGTCCGGCAAAATTCCATTTTTTCCGATTCCTCTTTTGCATTATCATTCAGTGTAGCAATCAGCTCCAACAAACAGTCAAGCTCCATCCCACGGTAAAGGTCATTTAGCCGAATAGGAACAATCTTATCCCAATATTCCAAATGTTCTACGGGAATAATACCTCTTGCACGTTTCCGGTATTCATCCGTCAATTGAGGAATTTTAGCCTTAAATTCAGCTTCCTTTCTCTCGTATTCCTCATGTTCCTTACGTAAATGTTCCTCATATTCCCACTTCGACGTGCCAAGAACTTTAGCGTAAATCTCATCGATGGTGTCAGTGGAATACAATACTTTTCCATTAAACTCTCCGCAGCACGGAGCATTTATTTGCAAATCTTGATATGCCTTATCAAGGTCTTGTCCTGCATAAAATTCTATTTTCTTCATATCTCTTCTTAATTAATTGCTGATTTTCTATTTGAATATCCCTAACTCTTCCTCAATCCTCTTTTCTGCAAGGCAGACATAGTCGGGATTAAGTTCAAATCCTATAAAATTTCTATTGAGTTTCCTCGCTACAACGGCCGTAGTGCCAGAGCCTATAAAAGGGTCGAGAACTATTCCTTTCTCCGGACATCCTGCTTTTATACAGTCAACTATCAGTTTTTCTGGGAAAACGGCAAAATGTGCATTCTTACAAGCGGCTGTCGGAACAGACCAGACCGAACGTTTATTCGCTTTGTCAGCATACTGATATTCACGTGTAGTACTTTTCCGGAACATTGGATTGGATTCATCTAATTCCGCAGCCGCAGCAAAAGCCTTGTGTCCTACATTCTCAACTTTGCCAATCCTACTTTTTACGCTTTGGGAAGCTACCTGCTGAATAGACTTACTATCAAAATAGTATTTTCTACTTTTCGACAAGAGAAAAATGTATTCATGTGACTTTGTGCATCGGTCCGTAACACTTTCCGGCATCGGATTAGGTTTACTCCAAATAATATCCTGCCGTAGATACCACCCATCGGCACGAAGAGCAAAAGCAAGCATCCAAGGAATGCCAATCAAATCTTTATTCTTGCATCCCGTACACTGTTTTACCAACGTAGCTTTACCAAGTGTACCTCTATTAGTCCCTTGCTTATAATTCATTGCGTTTTCTGGATAACCTGCCCCACCTTTCATTGAACCGGCATAGGAATCTCCAATATTCACCCACAATGTACCATCTTCAACCATTACACGACGCACCTCACGAAAAACAGCTACTAACTTCTCAATATATTCCTCCGGAGTTTTTTCTAAGCCAATCTGTTTTTTATTGCCATAATCCCTTAACCCGTAATATGGTGGAGAAGTCACACAACAGTTTACCGAGTTGTCCGGTAGTTCCTTCAACCCAGATAAGCATTCCGATATATGTATATGATTTACTGTCATTTTTACTTATTTTGAGTAATACGCTTCTTTTGTCAATTTATCAAGGGCCTCAATCGTACTTTTACAAGGAGAAGAAGAAAAAGCAATGTGTTCTACTCCGTACAAGTACTTTGGAGAGTCCTTTTCTATAAATTCAAACCGCTTTTTGTGAGTAACAACTCCGAGTTTTGCAGCACGCCCAATCTGATTCTGTGGAATACCGACATCTGCAGAACATGCTTTCAAACTGTCATACTCCTTGCCGGTAGTGATACATCGTACCGGCTTCTCCATTTTCGGTTTGCCAAAGTTCTTATGTCCTTCATGTATCATTTGCATGGCACGTTCTCTGGCAAGTTCTCGGCGCTTCTGTTTCTTTTCCTCCGAGCATCTATCCCAACCATTCCCGAACTTGTGCCCTTTCTTGAAATGGTACGTCAATCTGTCCCGGTTAGGGTCAAGTGTGTATTTCAGTTTATCAAATTCTCCACGTAGGTAGATTTCGCGAAACTCTTCCTCATACCACCATCGAAGCCCACGGCAGATAGTTCCTCGTTTACAACTGTCAGTGATACTGTGTCGGTCCATTCCGTATTTATCAACAGCGTCTTTGATAAATTCAAAGTAGCCTGCAATGGAACCGTCCGGATTGACTGCGACAACAGAATGTTTCCGACCTGGATGTTTATAACCTTTTGTTCCCATAATCTGACTAATTAAATTTTTCCCAAAGAAGATTTGATAACTTTTCCCGTATGTCTCGCATAGGTGTATGATCGGACTGACCAAAAGGAGAAGGAATAATAAAACCCGTTTTCGGCAGTCGGTTGCAGATAGAGTACTCTACGGAAGGGGAATCATGTTCGAACGAATCTTTGAACATCGTTTTCAACTCCGGAATAAACTCATCCTTTACTCGGAAAAAGCATTGATTTTCATGTGAACCAAGAGTGCCGTCTGCATAGCGGATAAGAACTAAATCACTACCAAACTCTCCTGCTTCCAACCGTACTTGTACAATTCGTCCAACGTACATCAAAGGATTAACCGTACCGACTTGTAGCCCAGTAGAAACAAACGTTCCAAAGTCGCTTTCAGACCACTTGTGAATAATATCACCGTGGTTATTGATAATTTCATTGAAAATTTGCTTTTTCATGCTGCAATCTTTTTAAACTCAAACAATTTCTTACTTAATGCCTCACAAAGCACACGAGCCATATTCACCTCTACAGCATTTCCGATAAATTTCTTTTTATCTGCCTGCGTACCGACCAACACGTAGTTCTCCGGAAATCCCATAATCCTTTTAAGTTCCAAAATCTTCAACATTCTCATTTTTATATCAACTATCTGGTAAAGCGCCATGAAATTGATAATCTTCCACATGGGAGGACAAAGAGAATCGATGTCTTTGAAAATATAAACCGGGCGTTTCTGAATGACTTCTGAAATCCAACCATAGTAGTTATGAAAGGCATACACACCATGTTCCGTAGATATAAAATAAGGAGGTGTTTTATCCATCCGAGCAATCAACGTAAAACATGGATTATCAATGGAACTACCCGCACTCTGATATTGTGGATTCATCAAATAATGATGCTTCCGGTTTGCAGTGATAGTCTGTGCAGGTTGCTCGATACTACTCCCAATGTTGCTAAAGTTAGTATTCATCAGCCACGGAGTAACAAGAGCATATTTAGGATTTACAGTGATACATCCTAACGGTTGATTTGCAGACGAAGGCTTACTCTGTCCGTATTGTTGGTCGATAAAAACAGGAGCTACAATACGTTGTTTGGGGACCGTAGTTATAGCAGAACAAGGGCCATTTAGATTTCCATGCTGTCCACCTGCTGAATAATAGTTCATGAAGAACGGGGAAATAAGCGAAAGTCTATCTTTCGTTAAAATAGTAGGACTCGGGGCATTGATATCTTTCCCTGCATCTTTGAAGTTATAGGAGCAAAGAAACTTTGGATGAACACAATTAAACCGGTCTTTTGTTGATACTGTCGGACATGGCCTATTGACAGAACTTACATTATCCCCATTGCTATAATAGGCAGCAAGAAAAGCGGATGTCACAAGCGAATGATTATCTATGCACTTTATTGTATGTGCAGGACCCGTTATCGGAATATTCTTGCTATCCGGGTCCCCACTAAAATACTTACTCAAAAAATGAACATTCGCTATCCCTAATCTATTTTGGCAGCTTACCACCGGACAAGGTTCGTCAATACCAGGAGCATTGTACCCACCATTGCGGTTCATCGAATTCCATTTCACCATGAAAGCATCCCTTCCTCCTGCCACAAATTTCACAAGTCCGGAAAATATACGCTCAAGAGTTTTATCCGCTAACGGTTTTTTACGGTTGAAAATGGATTCTCCTTCATCCTGCAAATCTAAAACGTCTTTCACCGGACGCCATTTCTCCATATTACAGAACATATCCCTCTTTCCATCTTTACAGTGAGAAGCCTCCGGCCATGCTATCGGAAGCCCTTTTGCTGCAAATTGTCCGAAGAATCTCCGTCTGGAAGTAAATGCCCCATAATCGGCAGCGTTTAGAATTCTATGTTCAAACTCATACCCGTAACTCTTGACATTACGTTTCCAACGTTCGTATAAGCGCCCTTTGTCCTTAGAGATAGGTTTACCGTTTGCATCCATATCACCCCACGACATAAACTCTTCGACATTCTCAATCTGAATGTAGGAAGGATGAAGAGCTTCAATGTATCGGAAAAGATGTTCAGCCAACGTCCGGCTATCCGCATCTCTGGGAAGTCCTCCCTTCGCTTTACTAAAGTTGGTACACTCTAACGAAGCCCATAGGACCAAGTGCGCTTCTGGATAGATTTGTTTCATTCGGTTTACATGCGCAACCAAAGGAGACAATTCAAGCGTTCGGATATCCTCTGTGAAGTGTAATGCGTCCGGATGGTTAGCTGCGTGGCTCGCTATCGCATTTTTATCGTGATTCACACATGCAACTACCTTGGAGCATTGTTCGTTGTTTACACGGGCTAATTCGACTCCGGTCGAAGTTCCTCCTGCTCCACAAAACAAATCGACATACAGCAAGTTAATCATTCCTCACCTCCTTTCGGAATGAAAGCGTTCCAACGTCTGGTTATCTCATACCCCAATTTCGCTGTGTCCTCATAGGTCTTTTCAACGTCAATCAAACGATTTGTGTTGGATAGCTTTATAGTAGCAATCGGATAGTTCCAACCATCTTTTAAGCATATCTCTACTTCCTTGTACTTGGAAGAAGGAATACAGACCATTGGAAGTTCTGAATTTAGCGTACCAGAACAACAAGAAAATACGGGTGTATAAACTTGCTTCTCCGTTTTACCCATCATTGCAAGATGGAAATTCATTAAAGCCTCTTGGAATTGCTTCTCATTAACATCCTCCGGTTGCTCACAATCGGGCAAAAACTGGGTAATAAGCTCTTTTGAGCTTTTAGGTAAATCAATCTTTGTCATAACAATGTTGCGTTAAATTTTTATCTTCTCGATTCACCTTGCAAGTGAATCACATTATATTTCTTAAATCGGTCATTAATACGACCGTGCTCATCATCGAAATACTTCATCAGTTGCTTTGCTGACAAGTTGGTAGTGATGTGGCAATACTTATCATAGAACTGCCATATTTCAGACCTTGCAAAAAGAAACTCACTACACAATTCCTTCGTATTTGTACCGTAAAAGGTTGTCAAATCCAAACCGATATCATTCAAACAGAGATTTATCGGAAAGCATTGAAAAGCCTTAGAATCATTTTCATTGTAGGTGTACTTATCCAGATTGTTATGCAATGTGTAATAGTTCACCATCTGACCAACTGACAAATTCAAAAACATCATCGGGCTTCTAATCTGTATCAGATATGCAGCGAAAGTTTGCATCAGTACTGTTTTTCCGGCTCCCACTCCACCACAAAGCATTATGTTATTATGCAGCTTATAGTCCTTTTCCGGATAGATACCTTCTGCAGAGCGGCATCGGTTGAAATAGTGAAGCAAAAAACGAATCACTTTTTCATTTTCCTCATCAACTACAAATTTCCGATTCTCACGATATAATATCCGATTACCAATCCCAATAAGAGCGTTCAAATGTGATTGATAGGATTCGTCCGGAAAATCATCGAAAATCCTCGTTGTAGTCTGGCTTTGTCCCGCTTGAACTTCCCGAATTATGTCCCCGATTTGTTCCTTCTTTTTTATTTGCTCCATCTTTCCACTCTTTTAGACCCGTATATTTCCACCAATAAACGAAACGTCGTTTTGCATCTGGCAATGTCAGTATCGACTTCTCTTCACCAATAGACTGTATCCACGAAAGGAACTTATCAATCTGTTCCGGAAGCATTGGCAGGAAATCCACACTCAAACCGGATTGCATACAAGCATTTTCTTTCCAAAGTTTATCTTTCAATAGAAAATCCTTAATCTCCCCGATTTTTATGAAGGGCTCTCTCCCATTTTCCCCCTCTGGGGGATTATAGGGGGGAGTTATTATATTATTTATATTATTTATATTATTAATATTATTAGATTTGTCCCTTCGTTGTCCCGTCACTGTCCCGTCGCTGTCCCGACTTTGTCCCGTTGGCTGTCCCGATTGTTGTCCCGTTTTTTGGGAATTATTTTCGTATTCATCTGTATTACAACATTTTTCACCGTTTAACGCTGTCCCGATTACTGTCCCTTCTACCGTCCCGTTTGCTGTCCCAGATTTTTCCGGAATATCAGCAAAACCCGGATTTCCACTGTCCCGACTTTGTCCCGGCTCTTGTCCCTTTACTTCTGAAACGAAATTATATTCTCCATATTTACAGATAGTTATAACAGTTTGGTTTGTCCCTTCTGCTGTCCTTTTGCTTATCATGCCTTCCGAGATGAGCATATTAATGAAATTATCCACCCTATTTTTGGACCAACCCCACAATTTGGCTAAGTGCCGCAATGATGCGGGGTATTCTCCACGATGGATTTCTACCATTTTACCTTTTATCAGTATCTTGGTCGAATTCGCCTCAAACCGTGCTAATCTCAATAAGTCGATCCACGCTTCGGCACAACTGAATTCTCGCTGTTCGCGCCATAATGGGTGCTCAAATAGCTTTCTACTTAGCGGTAAAAATCCTTCTTTCATCTCTCGTTGTGATAAGATTATTACTCTATCTGTTTTTTCTCGGCACGGGTAATCCAGATAGTTTCACCCGTATCAGCATCAATAAATGACTCCTTCCAAGTGTTGTAGTTCTCATCGATATAATCCATGCGAAGTTTCAGACACCCCAAATACCATGCAGCAATGCTACTGTAAATTTCAGAAGAAGTAGACTCTTTTATTAGTTCCAGAGTCGCATCACGTAATTTATCCATATCAAAGCAGCTTCCTTTTGTGGCAGCATCAATTAGCGCCATAGTTCGCTTCTTAATATTGATAGCCTTACCATCGCTTCGGCAGATAGCTTCTACAAACTTTTTGCAGGCAGACAATACTTCTTCTTTTTCCGCATCTTTCTTTATCATCCGGCTATACAGACTACACGAAGGAGAAATATCACTGTGAGCATTAACAATGTCAGCAATAGCACCATCGGAAGAATAATAATACACGTCCATTATCGGTGTCTCTTGGATGCTAACAATAATCCAATCCCCCATAGAGTCTTTATTAAAGTCCTCCATGATACGCTGCGCCCGGTCTGTATCAGAAGCACGCACCAGATACTTGTAATTGTTCCTTTTCTCATCACCGGAATCCTCGTCTATGACAACGAATGCTTGAACAACCTTGTAGTATCTGTCGTCAGCTTCCGTAGCATCCCTTTCTATGATAGAATCAATGCTAAAACGTGCGATATCATCTATGTACAAAGTACTACCTTCTCGAACGAAAGGAGTCAGTTCTTTGGTTATTCGTTCCTCGGCTTCTCCCCAGAGGATTGCATCAACCAAATAAACTTCGCTGACTTTTTTCTCCTTTCCGTTTTCCATTGACTTACTGTAGTGTGTTCTACACTGAAACCATGATTGCATCATACTTTTTCCTCCTTCATTTCTTGTTTAATAGCTTCTTTGAGAGCAGGCAATATCTTAGCCGCAAATCTTTCACAACACCCTCTCATATCCTCATTACTGCATTGATAAGCGACACCTTGATACATTTTTCTTCCAAAGTAATCTACATCAATACTCAATATGAATTCTCTAATTTCCATAGGTGTAGACCAAGAAAAATTAAAGTTCCCCCAATCTGTTAGAGAGTAGAGTTCTTTCTTATCAGTAAGGATAACCTCACCCAGCCAACCTTCTTTTTCTGTTTTCAAAGTATATCGGCGAATTGTTTCTTTTGCCATAATCAATCAATTTTTGATAATTTCTTCAATATATTTTTCACTAATCTAACTGCATTTTGTACCCGGGTACTTTTGCCTACCAAATCAACATTATCAATTAGAATTGGCAGTAGCCGGAGCAGGTCTTTCACTATGTAATCTGGCACTGTTTTCATTTTCCTTCCAATTTTTGTCTGGTTCCGGTAGCTCCATTCCCAGGTACTCACTTGCATATTCTCTTAACTTATCCACGTAGGTATTAAAGGTCACGGTATCCATTTCAGAAGTTGAAGAAGGTATCTCTACGACTTCTCCGGTATCTTTATTGACTATCTGTTCAGATGTAAACTGTCCCTTGAAAAATTCGTGTATCTGTTCTATGGTCGCGAACTCCCAACCAACATTTATCATTCCTTTTAAAAGCAACGGGTAAGCACATCCCCACAAATAGCCGTTTTGCTTGTTGGAACGCTGTCTACGGACTTTTTTTATAGTAATGATATAAATACCATTCGCCAACAGAGAGAAAGCCAACAACAAAGCCTTACTATCGAATAGTCCGTTTACCTTTTCAAACCTTAGTGTCATTAGTACGGTACTTTACTGAAATTAATAACTACTCCTTTGTTAGCAGCGACCACCGGCTTTCCAGTCAGTTTTACAACTTCATCCACAAACCTTTTCTCGTCCGAATTTCCATCAGATAGATGGATGAGGACAATGTTTTGCGTCTGTGACAAATCATTTGCGGATAGCAACCCTTTTGTTGTCTCAATCTCCATGTGCGATTTGAGCAACCGGGGACGCATAGATGGCGGTGTCCGGCCATCTGCAATATTCTTATCAAGAATATCATCCGCATAGTTAGCTTCAATCAGCCAGTGATTCACATTATCAAAGGTGTATTCACAATAGAAAGTATCAGTGAGAAAAACAAGTCTTCCCATGTCCGGGTGATCGACTTGATAACCGAAAGCCGGAACGTCATGCTGTACACCGAAAGGAATAATCTTGAAATTGCCAACTTTATAGCCACATCCCGGCTGTACAACCTTCGCGAATGGTGGCATAACAGAGAATCCTTTTCTTTTGCAAACAGCTTCCGGTGAAAGTACCGGAAATCCTATCTTTAGATACTCTGTATAAAATCCTGCATGGTCGTTATGCTCATGGCTTACCAGACATCCGACAATCTTACTGATATTATAGTTCAGAGCCTTCTTGACATTGACAAGTTTAATCCCTGCCTCTAATATCAGAGCTTCATCCTTATTTTCAAGGATGTAGCAATTGCCGAGACTATTACTTCCTAATACTTTCAGTTTCATTTTCTACTTTCTTAGCTTTATAAAGTTGGGTATATTTCAGTTTCGCAAGAGGCCATTGTAAGAAGAAAGCGGCAGGCCTCACAAATTCGTGAGGCACTAACCCGGCAATCCAAATTACCGGTTGCTTTCTTTCAGACAAATCAAACAGCTCATTGAAATCGGTAATTCTACCGTTCCTCACATATTTACTCTTACTCATGCTTAATATGGAGGTTTATCATCCGCTGCATTCTCTTGCTGCGTAGGAGAAGGTGCAGAGGAAGGTTGCTGTGCCGGAGCAGCAGATTTTACTTCCTCGAAATTAGCATCTTCAATATCACCCAAATGTTTCTTGTTAGCGGCTCCTTCTATCTGTGCGGCTCGTTGTCCGGCAGTGGTATCTACTTCCGTATCATCCGGTTCATCAAACAATGCCGAATCATCAGACATGCCAATCAATAGCTTACAAGCACGTCCGATAACGGTTTTCTTAGCCATTTCATCACCGAAGTTCTTATGTGCAGGAGAGCCACCCTTAGTTGCACCCTGCATCCATGCCTGCTTAATCTGGGAGATATTCATTATTTCAACGATAACACGTCCATCATCCGTGACAAGAATAGCATAAGCACCTTTGACCTTGTTTGCATCCAGAGTTTCCAATGTCTGCTCATGCTTGACAATCTTTTTGAGTCCGGTTTGAGGATCCACAGAAAAAATAAATTCGTCCCCTTCATATACACAGTTGGCAACTGCCGTTAACACACCTCCTACACGTTTGGCAATGGCAAGCGTTCCAAGGTAGCTACGCTGCAATGTTAGTTTGTTGCCATATACAATAAAATAGCACTGCTTTTTCATCGGAGAAAGCCCCTGCACAACCATATCAAGCAAAGCATTAGCAATACTTTCTTTGGTGCATACGACCAATGCCGGTCTGTCGCTTCGGTCCTTTGTCTCTTGAAGGATGAGCCATGCCGATTTTAAGGCGTTAGCTGCTGAATAGTTAGCCGGAAGTTTGAGTTCTCCGGTTTCCTCAAACTTCGTAATCTTAGCTAAAACGCTATCAACTACATCTTTCTGAACAACCGGAACATTCTGTTGCGGTTGTTGTGCCGGAGCCGGTTGAGCTCCACTTTTGTTGTCAAACATTCCTCCGGTTTGACTTTGATTTGTTTCTGCCATAATCTGTTACGTTAAATGGTTATTGAATAGTTAATTTAGCGCCTCTCTCTACAAAGAGGTTTATCACTTGTGATGCACATGGAATAAGGTTACAGACACTTTCCCGATTATCCAACCAGATAGGAGCCGTTACGCCCTTTGCCCTACAGATAGCATTTATAATATCAATACCGGCATTCATCTTAGCTGCCGTATTCAAATCGGAATAGGGCGTGCCATCTACCATACATTCGCAGGTATCAAACTCGGTCCCGTCCACTTGTGTATCGAACATCCGGAACTGAACATAAGAGAAAGCTGCATTGATACGTTTCTCCACAAGAGAAACCTTTGATTTCATAAAGTCAAGTATCGAGGCTTCAATTTGTTCGTAGTCGGCAATCTGCTGCTGCATATTAGAAAGTTGAGACTGCAGTTCATCAATCCGTTTCTGGGTACGTTCAATCTGCTCCCTTTTGGATAGTCTTTCTTTGAGGGCATATATATTCGATTGAAGAGCCTTTTTAGCATTGATGTATTCTGAAACATCGGCAGGCGTATAAATAGCCTTTAAAGAGGCCTCTAACGTTTCCGTTTCCTTTTTTAGAGCAATATACTTTTCATTCCGTTCTACAGCTTCTATAATATCTACTGTTTTCGGCTCTGAATTCTGCAACTGCTGTTTCTCACTTTCCAACGTAGATAGCAAATTCTTCTTTTCCCCGATTGTCTGTTCAAGACTTTTAATCTGGTTTTGTAGGTCCTCAATCTTAGCCTTAATTGTAGTTCCCTTCTGGATGTTTTCATTCAAACGATTAGATTTATTGGTCTGGAAAGTATCTTGCATTTCTTGCAATTTGGTATCATAGTCCACGCCCTCGAATGCTCTTTTACAAGTAGGGCAAACAAGACGAGAATTATCTGCTTCGAATGTTTCATTTTTGATAGCAGTATACGCAGTAAGCAAGCTGCCTCTCTGCGATTGATATTCAGCCAATGAATTATTCAATGTTGATAACTTATTTTCCAGAGAACGGATATCCGTTTTTGTATTGGAAATAGAGCTTTCTTTTTCTGACAAATCAGAGTACCACTTATCATGTCCTACATTGGAGTCCTTTTTGACCTTCCGTTTAAGCTCTTCTAAGCATTCATATCTATCATCAATCTGTCTGCGAACAACACGCCTACGGGCAGCTTCTTCTTCGTCAGCTTTCGACTTGTCAGCAATCAGAGAATCATAGTTTCTAATCTCGTTTTCCTTTTCTTCAATCTCGGAGGATAAGGCTACCCAATCTTCTTCCTCTGGCATATTCCGATTGTTTTCCTCAATACGACCGGGTATGTCCGCTACTTCACCCTTTGTCTTATTCTTCTGGGAAACAATCTGCTTTTTATATTCATCAAGAGTTTTGCCGGAATCAAGTGCATCTACGAGTGAACGATAATATTCCTTGTTCTTGTCGGTGATTAACTCGTTAAACACGTCATGGTGGGTAATGTCACCACCGACAATCTCAAATAACATTCTTCGTTGTTCCTGCATTTTCAGAGAAGGGAAATACGAAGGATTGGTTATCTGCCGGAAAAGCTGCTCGGGGCAGATAGCGGAAACTTTTGCATCATATTCACGCTTACCCATCGGAACATCATCGACAAAGTAATCTACGGTGTGCCCGTCCATCACTTCCTTAGCGGTTCCGCGCTTCTTCACCCAATTTTCTCTATAGCAACGACGGAAAACAGTTTCTACGCCATCAACGGAGAGGACCACGACAACTTCATGTTCCAATTTGGGAAGAGCCTTACCATTAGCATCAAGCGTCTTAATGTTGAAGTCCGCTCTGTTCTGGCTGTCTTTTCCGAATAAAGTCCATAAAAAAGCGTCCATCATCGTACTTTTACCGGTAGCGTTATCACCAAAAATATTGGTAACCTCCGGGTCGAAATTCACTTCTAAAGAGCGTATGCCTTTAAAATTAGTGAGAATCATTCTCACAACTCTAATATCTTTTGCCATAATCATGTTGCGTTAATTGATTACAAATACTTTTTACGATAACTTTTAGGAGTTATACCTACATTCTTATAGAAGGCAGCGTAGAATGATTGACGGTTTGAAAAGCCGACCATGTCGCCAATTTCCTCAATATTTTTATCGGCATATCTTTTGTCCTTCAATAAATTGAGTGCATCCTTAATCCTGTACTCATTAACCAGGCAACAGTAGTTCATGCCAAAACGAGAATTAACGACTGCAGACAAATAACGTGTATTCGTTTGCAACTCTTTCGCCAACTTCTTAGCCGAGTAATCCGGGTCCTTGTACTTCTTTTGAGCAACGACAAGTTTCAGAATCTTGTCGTACAACTCATCTGCCAATGCAGGTCTGATAAAAGACCGATAGGCAGCATTCTTTTCTTTCTTCTCCCTCAAATTGTAGGGAGCCTTCTTGGTTTCTTCTGTAATCATAAGTTTAAATTTTAATTATTATGAACATTGTAAATATATTGAGCCTCCATCAGTACTGACTACTTTTACTTCAAATTGCGTCCAAGAGTTTTCCCAGCATCTTGTACCTGGTGGAATTTGTGCAGCTACATCAAGATTCCCTCCGTGTTCCTCTCTTATTTCTTCGAGGTGTTCTATAAATTCGTCAAGATTCATATTTATACTATTTAAGTGAATTATATACTTCTAACTATCCTCACTGGAATAATCTTACTTCTGGAAGATTTCCGCACAGCTCGAATCAATTCAAACCTTGGAATCATTCTTTTGATGCAGAGAAATCCATCAAGTTCTACAGCTATTATTTCCTCAAGCCATTTATCAAGCCCGTTATCCGGAGGAGTTATCCAATTACCATCAATAAGCACTTGTTTCATAAATTAATTCCTTTTAAAGAATGTGCATGACGCCGGTTTGAGCCGATCTATTAAGGCAGGGCAGGCACCCCCACGTTCCTCATGCACATTTATTAGTATTTCTTTCCATCATGTTTGAACGACCGAAGTTCGTTATACTTCATTTTTAGTTCTATATGCTCCAATAAGTCTATTTTTAAGCCTTTTGTTAAAGAATAGATTTTCTCCAACATCATTTCAATTGTATGTTTGAGTTGACTTTTTTCTGCGTAGTAACCGTTCCATGATTCCTTATAGATTTCACCTATAATATTCGTGACAGCTTCTGTAAAGCTCATTTTATTCAAGTTAGCAGTTCCCAAGTTCCCATAAAGTGACAACTCGATTTTTCGAAGTCCGGCTAAATCAAGCAAACGAATAGCTGCATCTGCTAACTCTTCCTCAATTGACCCCTTAATAGTCTCGTTATATGCAACTTCGTATCCACGCTCTTTAGAGATGTCAGGGTCTAATCCTTGACATATACGACTTGTCTCAATTTTCTTCTTAAACCAATCAACTTTTGCACGCTTGTTCCAGTAGTTTCCCCTATCTGCTTCCACAGCCTCCATAAGTTCACTAATAACAAGGCAAAGAAAATGTGAATCACTAAGACTTTCATTATGCCAGCCGTGTTCTACTGCTGTCTTATAGGCTTTTGAAGCCAATTCATTTACTATTTCAGAACTAAATTCTTTCATCTTATTCTAATTATAATTGTGTACCGTCAAAAATCCCATTTATTGCTGCATATTCGGCATTATAAAGAGCTATCATTTCCGTTTTGGAATACATAAGGGGCGAGTTATCCGATTTTCCTTTGCGTCGAGGATGAAGTTTACCGTCCTTCACCATTTTTTTAACCCATGCTTCACCGTGAGTAAATTCCTCACCGTATGCAGTGTCCCGTTCCTCAAAAAACTTATAGGCTTCACGTTGAGTAATCAAATCCATTTTAGGATGTAAGACTTCCAGTACCTTAGCTGCACCAAGTTCGGCAACGCCAATCAGAAGATTCTTGATTAAATATTGTTGGTTCGTCATATCAACCTCCTTTCTTTGTGGAATATCTCGCTTGGTAAACCAAAAATAAATCTCCGATCATCATCATAAAGGCTATGATAACTCTCCATAATTCAGTTACATCCCCAAGAACTACAAGGGATAAAAGCATTATTGCTATTGCTGCCGCAGTTTCCTTACCGGTTAATTCCCGTTCTTCTACTTTCTTTTTTGCCATAATCAGTTGCGTTAAATGAATCAATGTTGCGTTAAAGAGCCGTCTTAAATAGACCTTTCTCGGCTGCGTACCTATTAAATTCTGCCATGGAGTGAACTCCCAATTTTCGGAAGCTGTTACGACGATGGTTATTAATCGTATGGGAGGACAAAAACATTCTTTTTCCTATTTCCTCATCGGACAAACCTTCGTAGCACAAGCGCATTATTTCAAGCTGTCGGTCCGATAGTTTACAGTTAAATTGTGGCTGACAAATAACCTTGAACCCTGCACACTCACCTCGCATCGGACATCCTACGAATTCAAACTTAAAGTTCCAATTTTCATCTATGTCTATTTCGTTATCGTAAAGACCGAAATTACACTTAATGAATCGACGCACTGCAAGAAAATCTCTCCACAATCGGTTCCCGTCGTATCTGGCATAAGTCTCACGTAATGCCTTGTAAGCCTCCGGATAGAATTCTTCAAGAACTTCCAAGAACCGTTGAATGAATTCTGTATCAGATTCTTTCAACTGCCGCTCTGGCATACCCATCTCTCGGATAGTTACCTCACCTTCTGGTGTCGTATAGAATTCAATCGGTCGCATACTCAATCCTCCGGAAACAATTCTGATGATGGCACTTTCAACTCCTTTTCAATCATAGCACGAGAAAGTGCATCCGGTTTCTGTGTACCGGATAGCCAACACCGAACCGTATTAGGGTGCTTCATTGTAATAGCTGCGATACGGTCCACGAAAGCACTTTTCGGAGCCTTAACAACTCTTCGCTCTGGAAGAGAATTATAAATGCCTCGGAAATCCCTTTGGCATCCGGATGCTATGGTTTCAGCAACAATCACTGAAATATCAGCCCCCTTCAAATCTGACAATGTCATATTTTCCATTTTACCTCCTATTAATTTGTCAATCACTCAATTTTGAACTATTTTTGTGTCGTTATAAAACTTATAACGGTACAAAAATAAACTTTTACTTTCTATATGGAAAGTTTTTGTTTATATTTTATCTGTTAAACATTGTAAATATATGGCTAACTTACTAATAATAAAAGATTTACTCAAACAAAAAAAAGTTTCTATAAGAGATTTCGCTATTGAGTTGGGAATGACAGAACAAGCATTACAGCTATTAATACGTAAAAATTCGACCAAGATAGAAACCTTAGAACTTATTGCACAGAAACTAAACGTTTCCGTCGCAACCTTCTTTGAAGAAAATACAGAAAACAGAAGTACAAAGAATGTTCTATTCCTTAAAGAAGTATTAGAGGATGCTGGTGAAGCTATAGCAAAAGTCATAAAAGAAGCCGTACAAGAAAAAGAAGAATTAATAAAAGCCAAAAACGACACTATTGCATCTTTAAAACAAAATATAGAACTATTAGAAGATAAGATATCCTATCTTGAATCTACTATAAAAAAATTAACACAAGAGAAAAAAACGGATGTCCACGCAGAGGACGATGCAACATGTGCCACTGCAGAAAAATCTGGTTTGGCGGGATAATGTATATAGTACCAAAATATTAATCTCATGGGAAAAAGACTTTTATCCATATTAACAATATTGACCGTTTTATCACTCACGGCTTGTTCCTCCGACAAAGACGATGAAATCATATTGTCCGGAACGACATGGGAAAATTCGAACGATAACGGAAAAGCGACCCTTTCATTCCAAAAGACAACATTTGCTTTGGAAGGAAGTTATGACTACAACAAGGACGGAGAATTTGAAACCATTATTCAGTCGAAAGGAACTTACGTAATCGAAAACGCGACCATCCATCTCACTGCCAATGGATTTAATGTTGATTGTCAAATTGATAACAACACTATTATTTTCCCAGAGACAGAATATACTAACGCTATTGTTTTTTATCGAAAATGAAATTAATATGGACTACAATAGATTCACCATAGACCTAATCAAAAACTCCTTTGCTCAATATATAGCAAACGGAATTATCAATGAACCAGAGCTCGATAACGGCATTTCTCTGATAAGCAAAGCTATCGACAAGGCTCTTATATCCAATGAGGACACAACTGCCTTAGAAAGTCTGAAACGTGATTTACAGTATATAAGATATGAGTTACTATGACAAAGAAGGATGCTATCAAAATATTCGAAGATAAAAAGATTCGTACCGTTTGGGACGATAAGAAGGAAGAATGGTTTTTCTCCATCGTAGATGTAGTTGCCGTTTTGACCGACAGCGATAATCCTCGCAGATATTGGAGTGACCTAAAACGCAAGTTATCTAAAGAAGGAAGTCAGTTGTACGCTAATATCGTACAACTGAAAATGCCCTCTTCCGATGGAAAATTATACAAGACCGATGTTGCAACAACAGAGCAGCTTTTCCGGCTCATCCAAACTATACCTTCTCCGAAAGCAGAACCGTTCAAACTCTGGATAGCAAAAGTAGCAAAAGAACGTTTGGATGAAATGCAGGACCCAGAATTGACAATAGACCGTGCCATGATGGAATACAAAGCACTTGGTTACTCCGACAATTGGATAAACCAACGTCTAAAATCTATCGAAGTACGAAAAGAGCTCACGGACGAGTGGAACCGGAACGGTATGCAGGAAGGTGTTCAGTTTGCAGCACTAACAGATATCATCTACCAGACATGGGCTGAAAAATCAGCAAAAGAATACAAGCGATTCAAGGGATTAAAAAAGGAAAACCTTCGTGATAACATGACGAATACCGAGCTAATCCTAAACATGCTTGCTGAAACTGCCACCACTGATTTATCCAGAGAAAAAAATCCGTCCGGATTTGCAGAAAACGCACAAGTGGCACAAGAGGGAGGAAAAGTAGCAAAAGTCGCTCGGGAACAATTAGAAAGCCAACTCGGACATTCCGTTATCTCTCCACTTAGCGCAAAGAAAGTTCTGCAAATAGATAAGAACCAGAAAAAAGAAGAAAAAAAGAAAGAAGATGAGTAAGCCAAGGGCATATACGGAAGAGACTTTAGGAATAATCGCCAGATTCTTCCAGACAATAGATTTCCTCATATCAGCTAAACAGATACGAGGAAAGGCAACTTATTGCAGGAACAATAATCCCGATCGTCGCCATTTCGATGCACAAGCCAAAAACCATTCCTTGGGACATTTTCAAGTATCTTGGCTGTTAGGCCTCATCAAAGACTATAACATATCTGCCGACTGGTTATTAACCGGTAAGGGAGATATGTTCAAGAAATGACCTACTTTTTTTTCCTCTTTTTCACTCCATCATCACCGGTTAAGACATAGGTTATCACCCTTCGATTAGCATCGTCATTCTGGGAATAATCTTTCTCCAAATACATATCAGTAACCTTCATGGCATCATCTACATGATTCAATGCCTCATGCACAACGTACTTGTTTATCCGCAAGTCATTCCGGGCAATAGTTGCCCACGAATGGCGCGCTGCATAAAATTCTAAATCTTCAATGCCAAGTATTTCACCTATTTTCTTCAACCCCTTATTTACGGCCGTATTTAAACAGTCTTTTGATGCGTACATTTTGTAGAACTTAAACACCCTACGTCCTGTCTTATCTCGATATTTTTCAATAAGCGGCATGACCTCCGGCTCAATCTTAACGCTAATCTCTGCTTTATCATCTCTACGATTTTTCGTCTTTGTTCTCTGATAAGTAATACGACCGTCAGATATACAATCACAATAGTACAAATCGACAGTATTCATTCCAATAAGATAGAAGGATAAAGCGAATACATCCCTTGCGAGATTTACACGGGTACATCCAATATTTGTAGAAGGTTGGTCCGGCAAAGTGAGTATCTCCCTAATCACTTCTGCAGAAAGGTTTCTCTTACGGGCAGGAGTAGGTTTCTTCACATGATACTTCTGGAATGGAGACCATGGAATCCGGATAATACCTAATTCCTCATCGTTATATTCTTTCTTCGCTAAATTATGGAGGGCACGAATATAACCGGGGTACATGGAAATTGCACGATCACCCAGGATACGATTAGTCAGTGGCTTTCTATCTTTCAAATACTTTTCATAGTCCTCCATGAATGTAGAAGTTATTTCAGATATACTCAATGTATCTCGTTTAATGAATCGCTTCAAACTTTCTATCGTAGTTTTATAAGACTTTGCAGAACCTTCGCGCCCGTCCTCTTCCATCTCTTTTATTTTCCTATCGGAAAAAGCTATAAAATCAATGTTCTCGACTTTCGGTTTTACCCCTTTCTCCAATTCCGTAATCAATTCCTCAATAGACATACTCTTCAACCTCAATCCCAAATCGGCACAAACAGCCTCGTATTCCTCAATCATCTTATCCGTTTTATCGGTTATATTCTTTTTTAGCTTGAAAGAAGAACGGGTGATATCATCCTGCTTCACATAGATAGGAGTAGACAGATATTTCTTTTGCCTATTATGGGTGACTCTGATTTTTACATTCCAAGTTCCGTCAGAACGTTTTTGGTGTTTGTACACCTCTGCCTTGAACGTTGCCATAGTATCTTATTTAAGTTGTGGAACAATAGTAGAACATTCCACCGCAAATATATATATTTTCATCGGAAAAGTGTGGCAAAGAGAAAGCCGTACTCTGTTAAAAGTACGGCTTTCATGTACACCCGGAGGGAATCGAACCCTCATCTCAAGAACCGGAATCTTGTATTCTATCCATTGAACTACAGGTGCTTATGCAAAACACACAGGTTAGTGCAATATGTTAATTTAAAAATTTCTTAAAACTTTCGCTCAAATTTTAGCCTCATAGGTGGTGGACGAACCGGAATCTGACGCTCTATTCACTAAGCTACGGGGCCATTTCCTAAATGCGATGACAAAAGTATAAAAAATCTTCTCATCTTCCTAATGATTCATCTTTTTTTATAGTTCTTAAGTCAGTATCGCCCCTTAACATTCTGTTATTTTGAAATGCTTTAGAGCATATACTTTATCAATTTGACAATCTTTTAGAGATTATCCAATACAGATATCAATATTATTCCTATCTTTGCCGACAATTAACAATCAACAATCCTATGAGTTACTTGATAAAACCAAAGAACTATAAACCGTTACTCGACTTAAAACAAACAGAGTTGGGAATCAAACAAATAAAAGAGTTCTTCCAGTTAAACTTGTCATCCGAATTACGCCTCAGACGCGTGACAGCCCCTCTTTTCGTATTGAAAGGGATGGGTATCAATGACGATTTGAATGGTATAGAACGTCCCGTTTCATTCCCTATCAAGGATTTAGGTGACGCACAAGCAGAAGTCGTTCATTCATTAGCCAAATGGAAAAGATTAACTCTCGCCGATTACAATATCGAACCGGGATACGGTATCTATACCGACATGAACGCCATCCGTTCTGATGAAGAACTCGGAAACCTCCATTCGCTCTATGTAGACCAATGGGACTGGGAACGTGTCATCACCAACGAGGACAGAAACGTAGAATTCCTGAAAGAGATCGTAAATCGTATCTACGCTGCCATGATCCGTACAGAATACATGGTATATGAAATGTATCCGCAGATCAAACCTTGTCTGCCCCAGAAATTACATTTTATCCATTCGGAAGAACTACGCCAACTCTATCCGAACCTGGAACCCAAATGCCGCGAGCATGCCATCTGCCAAAAATACGGTGCCGTATTTATCATCGGTATCGGTTGCAAGCTAAGCGACGGCAAAAAACATGACGGACGTGCACCGGACTATGATGACTACACATCCACCGGCCTGAACAACCTGCCCGGACTGAACGGTGACCTTTTACTTTGGGATGATGTACTGCAACGCTCCATCGAACTATCCTCTATGGGTGTTCGTGTAGACAGAGAAGCGCTACAACGCCAGCTCAAAGAAGAAAACGAAGAAGAGAGACTGAAACTTTATTTCCACAAACGATTAATGGACGACACACTTCCACTATCTATCGGTGGCGGTATCGGTCAATCCCGTTTGTGTATGTTCTACCTTCGCAAAGCTCATATCGGAGAAATACAAGCCAGCATCTGGCCGGAAGATATGCGCAAAGAATGTGAGGAACTTGATATACACCTTATATAATTGCTATGAACGTACAAATAGAAGAAAGCTGGAAAACACACTTACAGCCGGAATTTGAAAAAGATTACTTTCGCACACTGACGGAATTCGTAAAAAGTGAATACAGCCAGTATCAGATTTTCCCTCCGGGAAAACTTATTTTCAACGCCTTCAACCTCTGTCCTTTCGACAAGGTGAAGGTAGTAATCATCGGACAAGACCCGTACCACGGACCGGGCCAGGCACACGGGCTCTGTTTCTCTGTAAACGACGGAGTACCTTTCCCTCCTTCTTTGGTCAACATCTTTAAAGAAATAAAGGCAGACATAGGTACAGACGCTCCTACTACCGGAAACCTGACTCGCTGGGCTGAGCAAGGAGTATTATTGCTCAACGCCACTCTGACTGTACGCGCTCATCAGGCAGGCTCTCATCAGAATCGTGGATGGGAAGCTTTTACAGATGCCGCTATCCGCGCACTGGCAGAAGAACGGGAACATCTTGTATTTATCCTGTGGGGAGCTTATGCTCAACGAAAAGGAGCTTTCATCGACCGCAACAAGCATCTGGTACTTAGCTCTGCCCATCCCTCTCCCCTTTCTGCCTACAATGGTTTCTTCGGAAACAAACACTTCAGCCGTGCAAACGATTATCTGAAAGCAAACGGAGAAACGGAAATAATATGGTAAGAAGTTGAGAATTGAAAATGGAAAGTTGAGAGTCGGCTGCACAATAAATGATGACGCTGCATAGTAACTCTCAACTCTCCATTCATCTTATTATTGCTAGATATTGTTATATATCTGTCTACACTTTTCTATTCTTAAATATCCGCATTAGCTTACCTTACACAACACTAAGTCTATTTAATCTTAAAAAAATATTTCTCATACATAAAGCTAGCCAATAGATCAATCCTATAAAACAAGATTAAATCCAAACACCATATAATATTATCAGTATTTATTTCACTACTACAAAATATACAATGAACTATTGTTCATAAATTCTATAGAATTGAAAATCATTAATTTAAGTTCAGTTCTTTTTCCATAAATAATTCTACCTTTGCTTTGTACTCATGAGACAAAAAATTATCAACCTTTAAACCAAAAGTAAAATGAAACGAACAAATTTATTTTTCGGTTTGGCATTTGCATTATTCTGCTCATTGCCAATGTATGCACAAACAGTATCTGAAGATGTAGATATCAACACTACATCAGAATCTGCAACTCCCAGATTTGTCAACATGTTCATTAATGATAATGGTGCCATTTATCCCATTTACGTACCCAATTTATCTGAAAACACAAAGATTCAGGAAGTTTGGAATGAAGCCTCTGCTATCTTGGGCACAAGGTATTTTGATCTTTACTATAATGGTCAAAAGTTGAGCTTAGACAAGAGTTTCGCTGATTATTGGATCACAGGTAATATTTCTGTTTACCTTGAAGTTAGAAGGCGTTAAGTTAACAATTACTTTTCTTACAGAGAGAGTGTGTTGTCCGGAGCACACTCTTTTAAACAAATACTTTTTCTTAGTCTATTTCTCTCTCTTGCCTAAATAAATTATATATACTATATTGATCAAACACATGCATTTTCATTTCTTCATCGCCAAAATCTGTATTTAATAGACTTTTATCTATTTCGTATCTGAATTCAAATCACAAAATACAAAATTAAGTGATTATATATAAATGATAAATATATTCTTAGATAAATATTCATCATTCATAAACTTAAGTTCATCAACACCTCTATATTTGAATTTTTTATTACTAATACATATTAAACGCATAGCATTTTCCATTACATTTATAACAAAAAGCCTACCATAACTCATAATAAAACGAATAATATGCATAGTAAAAATGATTTCAACATTGAAAATTACATAAAAGCTCTATCCACATACATACCAGCGTCCTCCATGGTCAAACTAAAAAAAGCATATAAAGCCTTCACTTTTACAAAACACCCTAAATCAACTATTCTTGAAAACAGACAACTGAATGATTCATTTTGCATCCTTATATGTGGGACCATAAGACATTACACAATAGATAGTAACACAGCAGAAGAACAAACATTACGATTCACCCTCTCAGGCAATTTACTGTGTCAATATGGAACCGCTATAGAAGCAACAGAATATTTAAGCTGCCTATCTGAATGTACCATTTTATCTGTCTCAAATACAATTTTAGCAGAGATAGGAGAAGAAACAAATTTGAGAATATACTGTCAAAATATTATAAAAGAAAACTTAGAGTTAGAAGTGGCTCTATTAAGAATGCCACCAGAAAAGCGATATATAAAACTATGCAAACAATATCAAAACATATTTCTGACGGTCCCATTAAAATACATTGCGTCATTTTTAGGAATCACTCCCCAAGCTTTATGCAGAATTAGAAAGCGTTTACTAATAACACCCTAATACCACTGAATATTACTTTGCGTCTGACTTCTCTGCTCATATTTCAAGTCTTGAAGAATACTTGCATTAGCACGAATCGTAACATTATAGTATTTCCAACGTCCAAATGGTGAAAGACTGGCAGACAAGTTAAAGCAGTGCAAATCACGAGAAATCGTACAGGAAGTCTGCGTTATTTCCTTCGCTTGGAAATCGTAACCCGAATTGAACGAAAGCGACCAGTTATTGGAAATCTTCACATTACCATTCATATTGATATTGTGAGTATAAGTAAACGGATATCTCATCGAATAGCGATTAATAGGCTTAGTCCTATCTTCACGAATATTAAATGAATAACTGAAACTTAAAGACCAAGGCATCTTGAATACTTGATAACCATCCGGGTCGGCTTGCGCCTTCTCTACTTTCTTGGTCGTAGTTCCATCTTCCGTACCTTCAGAATCTTCTCCGTCTCCATCTTCTGACTCCTTCTTGTCTTTATCCTTCTCGTCTTCCTTCGGACCGAACCACTTTTTCCAGGTATCGTTATTAAAGGTATAGTTAAAAGAAGAACCATACCCCTGAAAACGTCCGAAACGTCCATACGACCATTCAGTTCGATTACCTTCGACCACATTACCACTCTTATCAAACGTATAAGCGTAAGTAGCAAATGATGCATTCATATTGAAAGTATAGTTCTTTGTCAATTTCATTCGAAGATTCAAGCTCAAAGGACTCCATGGTTTTTCCTTTGCAGCCATATTATATGACATATTCACACTCAAATCATCAATCAAGCTGACTTTCTTTAATGTATCCTTCTTTGCATCAAAATACTTCATCTCTAAATTATTAGCCAAAGAGAAACTAACCGTCCCTGAACCTTCACGCGAAGGAACTCCAAAAGGCTGCCCCGTAAAAGGAGAATAATATTGAGTATTTCCGTTATTATCTGTATACTCTTCCCAGTATTTACTAAACGAAGGAGCACCACTAATGCTAACCTGCGGAGTGACAACGTGGCGAATCTGTATTTCCTTCTTCTTCATGAAAAGAGGTTTGTACATACCATACAGCTTAGTACTTAAAGACAAACTGGCTGAATAGTTGGAAACACGATAAAAGCCATTAATAGTATCATTCAGATTCTGTTCCAAACGCCCCGTTTCCTCATTATATGTCTGATTTATCTTGCGGGTGTACCAACGCTCCGTATAATTCACCGAAGGATTGACCTGCAAATACTTGAACAGTGTAAAAGTAGCACTGATAGGAATATTATGATTCATTGCATTTTCCCATCCGCTGATACCGGTCTTGAACAGACGGTCGTCCTTAGTACGGATACTGTTCGTCAGACGTCCTGTATAACTGATTGATATCTTCTCATACCAACGCTCGGCTCCGGCAGCCTTCTTCCGCTTGAAGGGGAACAGACGGCTCAATGTAATATTAAGGTCGGGAAGCGTCACTGCAATGGATGAGTCACGCATAGTCTGCGCAATATTGGTCGTTCCCGACAAAGTCAGACCGATATCGGGGAAACTGCGGGAATAGCTGATACTTGATGTCTTTGTATTCTGAGTCAACAACTGAGAGTTATAAAGGTTGTTGATGTTAGATCGTTCGTAACTACTGGTCGAGAAGTTCACACTGGCGGAGAAAGTACTGTTCGGACTTGCCTTGGCATCCTGACGGTGGTTCCACACTACCTTGAAGTCTTTGGCAACCGTATAATCCGGCATTCCTTTGTCTCCGGTCTTGGTCACCTGATAATCCGCCTGCAATGTACCGGAGTATTTGTACCTCTTATTATAATTGGTCAATCCGGAAAGCCGCCATGAACCTTTCGTGAATATATCTCCTGTCAGCTTCAAGTCCATGATGTCGCTCATAGCGAAGTAATATCCGCCTTCCGCCAGACCAAAGCCACGGCTTGAATCATCCATATACGTCGGCATTATAAAACCCGAAGAATAGCTGCTGGAGAAAGGGAAGAAGAAAAACGGCACAGCCAACGGCAGGGGAACATCTTCCACCACAAGATAGGCAGGTCCTGTCACTACATTCTTCTTGGGGCGCACTTTGGCTCTTGTCAGCTGCATGTAGAAGTGAGGATGGTCATGATGATCACAAGTCGTGTAGCGACCGTGCTCCATAAAGATTTCATCATTTGCTCCTTTCTTGGCTCTGCTACCGGTCACATAACCTTCACCCTGCTGAGTGATAATATCGGTGATTCCCGCTTTTTTGCTCTTGAAGTTATAGCTGATTGTTTCTGTATCGTATGCAGTTTCACCTTCTTTAAAGACAGGTTTACCTTTGATCGTTCCCGTTGTGTCTTTAATACCGTAGGCGTGTACTGTACTACTGTCCAGATTCATGGAAATCACTTCCGCTGCCAGCTCAATGTTCTGGTAGTTGACTTTGCCGCTACCATAAAGTGTAGCGGCACCTCCCAATGTAAAAGTGGTGGAGTCGTTAGATTCATAAATAACCGGTGCATCGAGCGGTTGTTTCTTTGTCGGTGCTACAGAGTCGACGCGTACCACAACTGTATCCGCCCCTAACGAATCTTTCCTGTTAAGGGAATCCGTTTGTGCAGTGTTGGAGGCAATCATCCCTCTTCTTCGACGCTGAGACGTAGCCTCATCAGGAAGCATCAGCAAGACAATCAGCAATATGAATGATATAATTATTTTTGCTCTCAATGGCGCCATTAACTAATAGTTTTACGCTTGAAGTGGCAAAAGTACACAATCTTCATCAATAATGCGTGAGAATCCCCGTTATTTAATTATTTTTTAGTGCTATAAAAACAAAGAGCACCACCCATCAAAGCGGTTTAGACCTTCTTCACCATATTTTGCAATGCTTTTCCGGGCTTTTTCTACTGTCTTTTCTTCGTCAAGATGAGTTTTAGAAAAGAATTTATCGGCAAAACAGATTATTTGCTCTTCCAGAGTGACGGGCACCATCTCACGATGAGGAACAGGAAGCTGGCGTTCTATGATTTCTTCCAGTGTCAGTCCGGCTCCGGTGTGACGTTCGCAAACCAGTGCATGGCGTTCAAAACCTTCTTTTCGTAAAAGGTCTGCACCCAGATAGCCGTGCGCGATGTAGGGATGCTCTCCGAAACATTGGATGGTGGGAGCATCGGTCATAAAGATTCCTATATCGTGCAGAAGCGCGGCTTCTCTGACAAAGCTGCGGTTGATAGGTAAGTTAGGATGTGCATCTACAATCTTCAAAGCTTTTTGGGCTACAGAAAGGCTATGTATTAGTAGAATGTGTCGTTGTTCCGTATCCTGCGGATAAAATTTGTCGATGATTTCTATTGGATTCATACTTTTTCACTAGTTATTACTTGTTCCCTTACTGATAAATGATATTTTTGTGCAATATTACAAAAATTTACTGATATGCAAGCCAGAAGTTCCCTCATTCTTTTCTCTCTGTTCATAATACTGTGTTCTACATACGCCAGTGGAAAAGTAATTACGGGTGCCGAGCGTATGGATCAATACCTGCCGTTAATCAAAGGAAAGCGGGTAGGAATGGTGGTAAACCACACTTCCATCGTCGGCACAGAGCCAATTCATCTGCTGGATACTTTATTAAAACAAAAAATCGATATAGTGAAAGTCTTTGCACCGGAACACGGTTTCCGCGGCAACGCGGATGCCGGTGAAACAGTAAAAGACGGAAAAGACAGCCGTACGGGAGTAACCATCGTCTCGCTCTACGGAGATAATAAAAAACCGACTGCCGCCCAACTGAAAGATATCGATGTAATCTTGTTCGACATCCAGGATGTGGGCGCACGTTTCTATACATATATCAGTACGATGTATTATGTAATGGAAGCTTGTGCGGAAAACAAAAAAGAGATGATTATACTGGACCGCCCCAATCCATGCGATTACGTAGAGGGACCTGTATTAAAAGCCGGATATAAAAGTTTTGTCGGAATGCTGCCTTTGCCGGTTCTTCACGGTTGTACTATCGGAGAGCTGGCGCAGATGATCAATGGAGAAGGATGGATGACTACCCAGGCAAAGACTTGTCCGCTGACTGTGATTCCCGTAAAAGGGTGGAAACACGGACAGCCCTATGTACTTCCCGTGAAACCATCTCCCAACTTGCCCAATGCACAATCCATCCGCCTTTATGCCTCACTTTGCCCTTTTGAAGCAACACGTGTCAGTGTGGGACGCGGAACGACCTTTCCTTTTCAGGTGTTAGGCACACCTAACAAAAAGTATGGCGATTTTGCCTTCACTCCGCGCTCCCTGCCGGGATTCGACAAAAATCCGATGCACAAAGGAGTCACTTGTTATGGCGAAGATTTACGGAACGTAACAGACGTAAACGGTTTCACGCTCCGTTACTTTCTGCGTTTCTACCGTTTATCCGGCGAAGGCGCAGCATTCTTCTCCCGTCCCCGATGGTTTGACTTACTGATGGGAACGGATTCGGTACGCAAAGCGATCCTTAAAGGAGAATCGGAAGAGGAAATCCGTGACAGCTGGCAAAAGGAGTTGCAGACCTACCGTGATATGAGACAGAAGTATTTACTTTACTAAGGAACGGTTCCTCCACTTCTCAGCATTCCGTTCGAACTCTTCGGCTTTCTTTCCACTCAACCTTGCAGGCATTTCAAGTATCTCCGGAATGTCTTTTGCATTGTCAATGATTTGAGTGCCGGAAGCGTTCTTCACAATACGGACATCATCGTACAGTGAGTCATTCTCCAGATAAGCTTGCATCCGGAGCGTGTCTCCCGTCACGTCGATATGCTGGTAGAAACGGCGGTCCGTCCCGAAACGATCATACTTATCATTGAAAGATAGACGGTAACTCTTCGGGGAAGCGTGGCTTACCAGATACAACGGGGTGGTCATTTCGCCCTCATCGTTCTTATTAGTCATACGGGCATAGTTATGCTCATGTCCCTGAAGCACCAAGTCTACTCCATATTCACGGAACAGTCCGTCGAACATCCAGCGCACGGCAAGGTTGTTCGTCTTACCTTTTATAGAATATACCGGGTGATGGAGCATGACGATCTTCCATTTCTTTTTCGAAGCCTTCAGCGTTTTCTCCAGCCATTCCCGTTGAGAGAAGAGGAACCAAGGATCACGGTTACTATCCAGCGTGATGATAGTGGCATCGTTGTAATCAATAGAATATACATTATTATTTTTATACCTCGATTCGAGCAGATAAGAAAAGACATAAGCAAATCGTTTCTCCAAAACACGTACCAGTCCTTTTACATATTCATGATTTCCCGGAGAAACCAATATCGGTTTGGTGGGAGCTATGGAATCCACGCTCTGATAGGCTTCATCCCAGTAACAGTTCATCGGACGCTCTGCAAAGTCACCGGCAAACATATAGAAGTCCGCCTGCGGATAGCGATGGCGCACATTTTCCATAAAGCCACGTGTCTTTCCACGCAAAGTATCCTGCACGTCACCTATAAATACAAAGGAGAAATGATCAGTCGAATCGGGTTGCATCGTGAACGAATACCAATCGGATGAGCGATCGTCATTCCATACCCGATAAGAGTAGGAATCGCCATAAGAGAGTTCTTTAAATTTTGCCCAGTTGGCATAACCGAACCCGCCCAGTGTACGGAGAAATTTGGAAGAGCCGTCAACGAGAAGAGTATCTCCGGAACCGATCTTTGTATATTCCAGCTTTGCCTGCTTGGAAACGCCTCCGCACACCCAGCTCACATTACGGGACAGTTCGCCGTCATTTCCGAATGTCAGAAATACCCGTTGCGGGTCTTCCGTCAGCACATAGCGTATTTCAGGGATATTGTGGAACCAGACTTTCCAGCGTATCTTACAAATGACACCACCGGCAATCAATATCAGGAGAACGATGCCCCAAGCTATTTTCTTCTTCGTAATCTTCATTTTTCCGATTTTAAAAACTGGTAGCAAAGATAAATATAGTGTCCCATAAATCGGAAATTATGTCCTTTTTTAACCTTTAACAAATTCACCTCTACATGAGAATTTAAATATCTAAAATTGCTGTCATCTGTCACCAAAAGCTAAATAACACACTGATTATAAGCTAATAAAGAGGTGACAGCAGGGCGTGACAGCATTGTGACAGCACATTTTGTTGTCACAATGCCGTCACGCTTTGCTGTCATATCCTGCTACTATCATATATTGCTCCTTGGAATGATAAATCAAAGAATAGCTTAGTCTAGTTGGTTTCCATGCGATGAAACTATAGTTCCAAAGCATTGAAACCAATAGTTTCAAGCCGCAGAAACTTTAGTTCCAAGCTGAAGAAACCAAAGTTTCAAGCAGAGGAAACTCCAGTTTCAAGACGATGAAACTAAAGTTTCATCAAGCAAAAAACAATTTCTACAATAGGAAACTATCAGCAGTAAGGTAGCTTCAGTCTCTTGTTTTTCTCTTCTTCCACAATTGCCAGCTATTAATAATATTTTGCCACATATTAACACATCACCATACAAATCTGATTATCAGCAAATAAATCCACCTATTACTAATAGCAGGTAACAAAAAAACGAAGAAAATCGCTTAGTGGTGGGCTTCGTGTACAAAGGCAACAAAAGGAAATTACCTGCCAAAAAAGAGATAGGCTTTCGCTCTACAATAACTTTCTCAGTTCCTCAATGTCAGGCAAGGCGTTACGAAGTCGTTCCGGCATATCTTTGGATGTACGGTAAGTAGCGACTCCCATCGGCTTGTTATAATCACGAACTGCAAATTCTACAAAAGTTTGATTCATTTCTCTGCAAAGTATTATTCCGATAGAGGGATTCTCGTGCGGTTTTCTCACATATGAATCCAAAGCGGAAAGATAAGTATTCAGTTGTCCTAAATACGAACTGCGGAATTTCCCGGACTTCAATTCAACCGCCACTAAAGAATTAAGTTCCCGATTGAAAAACAACAAATCAATGAACATTTCCTCTCCAGCCACTTCAACACGATATTGATTGCCTATAAAACTGAAATCCTGCCCAAAAGTCATAATAAACTTCTTCACGTTGGCAACAATCGACTTTTCTACTATCTTTTCGTCTAAATCCTCTTCCTGCTCATCCAGTTCCTCCACATTGATGAAATCAAGCAAGTATTCATCTTTGAATGAACAAACAGCTTTTAGCGCTTGCTTAGTATCAGGCAATGTTTGTGCGAAATTGTTAGGCAAAGTTCCCCGGTGGCTGTACAGGTCTGCTTTTAAGTAATCCCTTAAAGTGTATTTACTCCAATAGCGAATAGCGCACTCATGTATATAAAATAGCCTTGCTTCCAAAGTTTTAGCTTTGGATATTATTTCGGTATGATGACTAAAGCCGATTGAAAAGAAGTCTGACCAGTTAAATTCATCAGCCAGTGGCTGGCGAATTACGCTCAACAGCAATTTTTCATCTAATACCAAATCGCCAGCCAGTGGCTGGCGATTTAGAACAGGTTCCCATTCTTCATAGAAAACTCGCATATTCTTTATATTCGAAGTTGAAAATCCCCTTAGCCCCGGCAATTCTTTTTGCAACAGAGAAGATATTTGCTCTATTGCTCCTTTACCCCAAAAGCCTATACGGGAATTTTTCGACACGTAACGTCCGATGCCGTAATAAAGAGATAGCTGTTCTTTGTTCACCGATGTGGCTGCACGGTACTGGCTGCGCAGAATAGCTTCTTTTATGGTCTTTACCGCTTCTCTATAATTCTGATTTATATCCATTTGCGTTTTGTTATATGCGACAAAAGTACAAAAATAATGCTGGCGAAAAGAAAACAAAGGTGTTTTTCTCTTTTCGCCAGCATACATATTTTGCTGTTCATGGAAGGAACAATGCTCCTACAGCCGAATCATATTCTGTTGAACCATAATGATAGCTATCTATACGCTCCTCTATATAAGTAGGAAAATAGGAAAAACAAAAGAAAAGAGAGATACAAACAACAAATAACTAAATATCAATATCTTATATTCACTATTTTATCTATTTCTTTCTCTTCTTCCACAACTGCCAGCTATTGATGATATTTTGCCACAGGACATACGAACCGGGAGCAACAGACGATAACGGGTTCAGATAAGTATGCGCCATCCAGATAGCAAGAATCGTATTCTTCTGCCCCAGTGCCTGCCCGCCACTGATGCGGTCATTATAGACCGAGCCGATAGTCTTTCCCAAAAAGAACTGCAAGCAACAGGCAATCAAGGCACCGACCGCAATCATTATTTCCGTGAAACCATCCGCAGGATCGTTCAGTAACGAATACAGGGTCTGAGCCGTCACAATAGCCAAAGAGACCGCCCACAAATAAAAGGCGAGTTCATGATATCCCAGTAACTTCTGATGCACTTTCGGCAGGAATTTACTCAACAGCCATGCTGCAAGGAAAGGGCAGATCAACAAGGGGAACACCTTACTCAAAATAACCCAAAATGCTCCCCAAAAACTTACATCCGGATTTACCTCTATCAAAGGGAAGAGAATAGGCACCGCAATAGCAGCACCGATATTACCCAACAATGTATAAGTAGTCAGACTTGCCGCACTCCCTCCCAACTTGGAAGTAATCACCGCAGCAGCCGTAGCCGTAGGACAAATAATACATACCATCACCCCCTCCGCTACAATCTTATTGAAACGGTAAAGCAATAAATAAGCAAGGAAAGCACCCCCGATCTGAATCAGCAACAACCATGCGTGCAACGGTTTAGGCTTCAAATCATGCGGTGATACCTTACAGAAAGTCAACAGTAACATCGTAAAGATAAGATAGGGAGTCAGAAAAGAAAAGTAGATAAATATCGGATAACCGACAGCACCTACCAGCATCGCAATAGGCAACGTCCAATTCTTCAAAAACTTAAGCATCGTCGTATATTTTTTCTTGGAGATGCAAAGTAACAGAGATTTCGGGAGAAAAGCTACCATTAAACCGAAAAAAACACAAAACTTAAGTGTAAATCATGAGTTTTCTGCAAAATTCTACTACATTTGCACCGTATTTAAATATGAAACCGCATAGAACCTACATATTATATATATCAATCTGCCTCTGGCTACTTGCTTCTCCCCTATGTATCGGCAATTTATGGGGGAAAGATTTCGTAGTAGTCATCGATGCCGGACATGGCGGTCACGACCCTGGTGCCATCGGGAAAATATCCAAAGAGAAAAACATCAATCTGAACGTCGCACTGAAACTGGGAAACCTGATCAAAAAAAACTGCGATGACGTCAAAGTGATCTATACCCGCAGCAGGGATGTCTTTATCCCCCTGGACCGACGGGCAGAAATAGCCAATAACGCAAAAGCCGATCTCTTTATCTCTGTCCACACCAACGCTCTGGCAAAAAACCGCACCGCCAAAGGAGCTTCTACATGGACACTGGGTCTGGCCAAATCCGATGCCAATCTGGAAGTAGCCAAACGAGAGAACTCGGTAATCCTCTATGAAAGCGACTATCAGACCAGATACGCCGGCTTCAACCCGAACTCGGCGGAATCCTACATTATCTTCGAATTTATGCAGGATAAATACATGGAACAAAGCGTACATCTGGCATCACTTGTACAGAAGCAATTCCGCCATACCTGCAAACGGGTAGACCGCGGAGTGCATCAAGCCGGATTCCTGGTGCTGAAAGCAAGCGCCATGCCAAGTATCCTGGTAGAATTGGGCTTCATCTCAACTCCGGAAGAAGAACGCTATCTCAACTCGGAAGCCGGAGCCAACACAATGGCCAAAGGCATCTACCACGCATTCTTAAACTACAAAAGAGAACAGGAGATACGCCTGACCGGAGCCAGCAAAACAATTATCCCAACCGAAGAACCGGCAACAAGCGCTCCGGAACAAAGGGAACTGATGGCCGAAGCAAGTACAACACCCGCCACCGCCACAAAAACAGCTCCCAAACGACCTATTGTCTCAGAAAGCGCAACCAATGACAGCGAAATAACGTTTAAGATACAGATACTCACCTCCTCAAAGCCTCTTACAAGGAATGACAAACGACTGAAAGGACTGAAGGATGTGGATTATTACAAAGAAAAAGGACTGTACAAATATACGTATGGCGCTTCCAGTGATTACAATAAAGTATTACGCACCAAGCGTACCATCTCGGCACAATTCAAAGACGCATTCATCATCGCCTTCCGAAACGGCGAAAAGATGAATGTCAACGAAGCGATAGCCGAATTTAAAAAAAGAAGAAATAAATAGAAAATAAAATGAAGTACATTACAAAAGAAGTTCGAATAGGAATTGCAGGTATCGTAGCATTATGCGTGCTTGTCTATGGAATTAATTGGCTGAAAGGCATACATATGTTTCAGCCTTCAAGCTATTTCTATGCCAAGTTTCAGAATGTAAACGGACTGACCAAGTCGAGCCCTGTTTTTGCTGATGGCGTTCGTGTAGGTATTGTACGCGACATCGAATATGACTATGTAAATCCCGGAAATGTGATCGTTGAAGTCGAACTGGACACCGAACTCCGCATCCCGAAAGGAAGTAGCGCAGAACTTGTATCCGAACTGATGGGAGGCGTACGCATGAATATTCTTCTCGCCAACAACCCGCGTGAGAAATATGCCATAGGCGACACCATCCCCGGCACATTGAACAACGGAATGATGGAAAGCGTAGCGAAACTCATGCCCCAAATTGAGAGTATGTTACCGAAACTGGATTCCATCCTCACCTCACTGAACAACATCGTAGGTGACAAGAGCATCCCTTCTACGCTGCACTCTATCGAAACGACTACCGCCAATCTTGCTGTAGTCAGCTCTCAGATGAAAGGACTCATGAGTAAGGACATCCCCCAGCTGACCGGCAAGCTCAATACCATCGGAGATAATTTTGTAGCGATCAGCGGTAACTTGAAGGAAGTGGACTACAGCGCCATTTTCCAAAAAGTTGACGCAACACTCGCTAACGTAAAAATGATTACAGAGAAGTTGAACAGCAAAGATAACACTATCGGACTGCTCTTCAACGACCCTGCTTTATATAACAATCTGAACGCTACCACAGAGAATGCGGCGAGCTTACTGGAAGACCTGAAAGCACACCCCAAACGGTACGTTCATTTCTCTTTATTCGGGAAGAAAGACAAGTAGCAAATCTTTCTTATATAGATTTTATCTAAATAAGCAGGCGGTATATAAAAGGGAGTATAACCTCTGCAAAAGTCTATCTACAGACCGAAATAATATTCCCGTACAAACAGGTACGGGAGGTATAAAAGAGCAAGAATAAAACGATAAACAACTAAAATACAGATACTTATAATTTTGCAAGAGAGGGGAAACAGACAGTGTTCCAACACAATTCTATAAGTCATTGAAAGTAAACACATTATTGTTTGCCCGAGAAAAACAAGAAAAAGCTAATTTGTTTTTTCCAAATAAGATTCCCAATTTTGCAAACGTAGAAGTTTCGCTTAATTTAATAAATGTATTAAAGTCACTATGATTGAATCAAATCATGTTGTACTTTGGAACCGCTGTCTCGAAGTAATTAAAGACAATGTTCCAGAGACGACATATAATACTTGGTTTGCCCCGATTGTTCCATTAAAATATGAGGACAAAACATTGATCGTACAGATCCCGAGCCAGTTTTTCTATGAAATACTGGAAGAGAAATTCGTGGATTTGCTGCGAAAGACATTGTACAAAGCTATTGGCGAAGGCACCAAGTTAATGTATAACGTCATGGTCGACAAGACTTCGATTCCGAATCAAACCGTGAATCTCGAAGCAAGCAATCGTTCTACAGCTGTTACTCCTAAAAGCATCGTCGGTGGCAACAAGGCGCCCAGTTTCCTGAAAGCTCCTGCCGTACAGGACTTAGACCCGCACTTGAACCCGAACTATAACTTCGAGAACTTTATAGAAGGATACAGCAACAAACTTTCAAGAAGCGTAGCAGAAGCGGTTGCGCAAAATCCAGCAGGTACTGCCTTCAATCCATTGTTCCTTTACGGAGCGTCCGGAGTGGGGAAAACACACCTGGCAAACGCAATCGGTACTAAAATCAAAGAATTATATGCCGATAAAAGAGTATTGTATGTTTCGGCACATCTGTTTCAAGTGCAATATACAGACTCCGTACGTAATAACACGACCAACGACTTTATCAACTTCTACCAGACAATTGATGTATTAATCATTGATGATATTCAGGAATTTGCCGGAGTAACGAAAACTCAAAATACTTTCTTCCATATCTTCAATCATTTACATCAAAACGGAAAGCAGCTTATACTGACTTCCGACCGTGCCCCGGTATTATTGCAGGGTATGGAAGAACGTCTGTTGACCCGTTTCAAATGGGGAATGGTGGCAGAACTGGAAAAACCGACTGTCGAACTCCGCAAAAACATCCTGCGGAACAAGATACACCGCGACGGTCTGCAATTCCCACCGGAAGTGATCGACTATATCGCTGAAAATGTAAATGAGAGTGTACGAGACCTGGAAGGTATCGTCATCGCCATTATGGCACGCTCTACTATTTTCAACAAAGAAATAGACTTGGATTTAGCCCAACATATTGTACACGGCGTAGTTCACAACGAAACAAAAGCAGTTACCATTGACGATATACTGAAAGTAGTATGCAAGCACTTTGATCTGGAAGCATCGGCTATTCACACCAAATCCAGAAAAAGAGAAGTGGTTCAGGCACGTCAGATTGCAATGTACCTGGCTAAGAATTATACGGATTTCTCAACTTCAAAAATCGGTAAGTTCATCGGCAATAAGGATCATGCGACAGTGCTGCATGCTTGCAAGACTGTAAAAGGTCAACTGGAAGTAGATAAAAGCTTTCAGGCTGAGGTACAGGAGATTGAGTCGTTGCTGAAGAAGAAAGCATAATTCAAGTAATAGGTATTAAGTAATAGGTAATATCGAAGCTGCATAAACAAGTGCAGTCCGCATAACTATTACCTATTACTTATTACCTATTACTTATTACCTATTACTTATCATTAGAATCCTTGTTGACGAAGCACTTTCAACAAGTTCTCAGACATAAATTCATTGTCTTTCTTTGTATAACGTACATCCGTAAATACTTGTGCCAGAGTTTCTTTCTTATTTTCTTCTATAAACTGTTTATTTTCCGGCAGTGATTCTTTATACTCGTACAAGCGATCGATGTCTTCCGGAGTATAATCATGGTAAACTTCCTGATGCACGGCAGCTTCGAGAGGCAAGCGGTCCACCTGGGCCGGAGTACCGTCCGGATAGCCGACTGTGATCGTCGTAATAGGGAATACCAGTTTCGGCAGTTGAAGTGTATCGATGATCATTTGCGGATTATAAGTAGTCGTTCCCAGATAACAGATACCCAAGCCTGCCTCTTCAGCTAACGTGCAGAAGGTTTGCGCAACCAACAAGGTATCCATAGACGCATTCATAAAAGACATTAAATTATCGTAGCCGGGAACAGCGTTTCTCTGTTCACACCACTTGCTGAAACGGCGGAAATCGGCACAAAAAGTAAGCACGACAGGTGCCCCTTTTACCATCGGCTGATTGAAATGAGCAGGAGAAAGTTTCTCTTTCATTTCTGCATCGCGAGTCACTATAACACTATAAAGTTGCATCCCTCCCATCGTAGAAGCGCGGAAAGAGGTTTCGAGCAAATCATTTAACAAATCAGGAGCAATATCTTTTTGCTGGTATTTCCGGATTGTTCTTCTGTTCTTTACGGTTTCAAACATATCTTTTTTTTGCAAAGATACAAAAAGAAATATTATTTTGCCATATCAATGAAATAATCTAATTTTCTTTTTGGAAAACTTAAAGCCATGAACAAAAAGCAAAGTTATCTGTTAATCAAAGACTTAACAACAACAAACGGAAAACTTAAAGCCTGTTGATAAAATGTTGCATTTTTATTTTGATAGATAAAAAAACATTCTTAGCTTTGCAGCCACATTTGTTACTGATAAGTAAACTTCTACACATTACTTATTAAATAATAAAATCTAAGACACATTGGATCGTGGAAAAACAAATTTATTCTTATGACGAAGCCTACGAAGAATCTTTACGATATTTTCAAGGCGACGAGCTTGCTGCAAGGGTTTGGGTAAACAAGTACGCAGTAAAGGATTCTTTCGGAAACATCTATGAAAAATCTCCGGAAGATATGCATTGGAGAATTGCCAATGAAGTAGCACGTATCGAGGCAAAGTATCCGAATGCACTGACAGCAAAGGAACTGTATGATCTGCTGGATCATTTTAAGTACATCGTTCCGCAAGGAAGCCCGATGACGGGTATCGGTAATGACTATCAGGTCGCTTCACTATCCAACTGCTTCGTAATCGGGGTAGACGGCGCAGCAGACTCTTATGGCGCTATCATCAAAATCGACGAGGAACAAGTACAGCTCATGAAAAGACGTGGAGGAGTAGGTCATGACTTGTCTCACATCCGCCCGAAAGGTTCTCCCGTTAAAAATTCGGCATTGACTTCCACTGGTCTCGTTCCGTTCATGGAACGTTATTCCAACTCTACCCGCGAAGTCGCTCAGGACGGTCGTCGTGGTGCACTGATGCTGAGTGTGTCTATCAAGCATCCGGATTCGGAAGCCTTCATCGACGCTAAAATGACGGAAGGAAAAGTTACCGGAGCCAATGTTTCCGTAAAGCTGGACGACGCTTTCATGCAGGCGGCAGTTGACGAGAAACCTTATATACAACAATATCCGATTGAATCGGCAAATCCGACTACCACTAAAGAAATAGATGCTTCCACATTATGGAAGAAGATTGTGCACAATGCATGGAAATCGGCAGAACCCGGTGTTTTATTCTGGGATACGATTATCCGTGAATCTGTGCCCGATTGCTACGCAGATTTAGGTTATAAGACTGTATCTACCAATCCATGCGGTGAAATTCCATTGTGTCCTTATGACTCTTGTCGTCTGCTGGCTATCAATCTATATTCTTATGTAGTAAATCCGTTTAAACCGGATGCCTATTTTGATTTCGAATTGTTCAAAAAACACGTTGCGCTGGCTCAACGCATCATGGACGACATCATCGACCTCGAACTGGAGAAGATCGAACGTATCATGGAAAAGATCGATCAAGACCCGGAAGGCGAAGAGGTAAAACATGCCGAACGCAACTTGTGGAACAAGATATATAAGAAGAGCGGTCAAGGTCGCCGTACAGGTGTGGGAATCACTGCGGAAGGCGATATGCTTGCTGCTTTAGGTCTGCGCTACGGAACCGAAGAAGCAACCGAATTCTCTGAAAAAGTACATAAGACAGTGGCCCTCGGTGCCTATCGTTCTTCGGTTGAAATGGCAAAAGAACGCGGTGCTTTCGAAATATACAGCAATGAGCGCGAACAGAACAATCCGTTCATTCAGCGTCTTGCCGAGGCTGATCCGGAACTGTATGCAGAAATGAAGAAATATGGCCGTCGTAATATTGCATGTCTGACGATTGCTCCTACAGGAACAACCAGTCTGATGACACAGACGACTTCCGGTATCGAACCGGTCTTCCTACCCGTTTACAAGCGCAGAAGAAAAGTAAACCCGAACGATACGAATGTACACGTTGACTTTGTTGACGAGACAGGCGACGCATTCGAAGAATATATCGTATTCCATCATAAATTCGTGACATGGATGGAAGCTAACGGATACGATCCCGCCAAGCGTTATTCGCAGGAAGAGATTGACGAGCTGGTGGCCAAGTCACCTTATTATAAAGCGACTTCCAATGACGTAGACTGGTTGATGAAAGTGAAGATGCAGGGAAGAATCCAAAAATGGGTAGACCACTCTATCAGCGTAACCATCAACCTGCCGAACGATGTAGACGAGGATCTTGTCAACCGCCTGTATGTAGAAGCATGGAAATCCGGTTGCAAAGGATGTACGGTATACCGCGACGGCTCACGTTCCGGAGTATTGATTTCAACCAAATCGGATAAGAAAGAAACTCTTCCTCCTTGCAAACCGCCTACGGTAGTAGAAACACGCCCAAGAATACTGGAAGCCGACGTGGTTCGTTTCCAGAATAACAAAGAGAAATGGGTGGCTTTTGTAGGACTGCTGGATGGACATCCTTACGAGATATTCACCGGTTTGCAGGATGACGATGAAGGTATCCTGTTGCCGAAAAGCGTAACCAGCGGACGTATTATCAAGAATATAGACGAGGATGGAACCAAGCGTTACGACTTCCAGTTCGAAAATAAACGTGGATACAAGACGACTATCGAAGGATTGTCAGAGAAGTTCAACAAGGAATACTGGAACTATGCAAAACTGATCTCCGGTGTACTCCGTTACCGGATGCCGATCGAGCAGGTTATCAAGCTGGTAGGTTCTCTGCAACTAAACAGCGAGAGCATCAACACTTGGAAGAACGGTGTAGAACGTGCATTGAAGAAATATATTCAGGACGGAACGGAAGCCAAAGGAAAGAAATGCCCGAATTGCGGTAATGAAACTTTGGTCTATCAGGAAGGCTGTCTGATCTGTACCACTTGCGGTGCTTCCAGATGCGGTTAACATGTGATGTATGTTAATTAATATATAAACAAAAGATTAAAAGGAGTCCTAATACGGCTCCTTTTATTTTTTATTCAAAAAAATGTCTTATACTTGCATAGTCATTAGTGTCTAATCAAAATCTAATATATATGACTGTATCATTTAACATCGAATATCGTACCAGTTGGGGAGAAGAAGTCAGGATTGCCGGGCTGCTGCCGGAGTCGATCCCCATGCATACCACAGACGGCATATACTGGACGGCAGACGTGGAACTGGAAGTTCCCAAAGAAGGAATGACTATCAATTACAGCTATCAGATAGAACAAAACCAAATCATCATCCGCAAAGAATGGGACAGTTTTCCGAGACGTCTCTTTTTATCCGGTAACTCTAAAAAGAAGTATCAGATTAAAGACTGCTGGAAAAATATCCCCGAACAATTGTATTACTACAGTTCGGCCTTCACGGAAGCCTTGTTAGCCCATCCCGACAGAGCTGAAATTCCGCATTGTCACAGAAAAGGGCTGGTCATCAAGGCATACGCCCCACGCATCAACAAAGACTATTGCCTGGCAATTTGCGGAAATCAGAAAGCATTGGGAAACTGGGACCCGGACAAAGCGATTCCCATGAGCGATGCCAACTTTCCGGAATGGCAGATCGAGCTGGATGCAAGTAAGCTGAAATTCCCGCTGGAATACAAATTCATCCTTTACCATAAAGAAGAAAAGAAAGCAGACTGCTGGGAAAATAACCCCAACCGCTATCTTGCCGACCCGGAACTGAAAACAAATGAGACGCTGGTCATCTCCGACCGATATGCATATTTCGATATTCCGGTATGGAAAGGGGCCGGTATAGCCATCCCTGTCTTTTCACTGAAATCAGAGAACAGTTTCGGAGTAGGAGATTTCGGAGATTTGAAACGCATGATTGACTGGGCTGTAAGTACCCAACAAAAGGTTATACAGATATTACCGATCAATGATACGACCATGACTCATGCGTGGACCGATTCTTATCCATATAATAGTATCTCCATTTATGCTTTCCACCCGATGTATGCGGATATAAAGCAGATGGGAACACTGAAAGACAAGTCAGCCGCAGCGAAGTTCAACAAAAAACAGAAAGAACTCAACGGCCTGCCGGCGATGGATTATGAAGCTGTCAACCAAACGAAATGGGAATACTTCCGACTGATCTTCAAGCAGGAAGGAGAAAAAGTATTAGCCTCCGGAGAGTTCGGCGAATTCTTTAATGCCAATAAGGAATGGCTGCAACCTTACGCTGTTTTCAGCTATCTGCGCGATGCCTTTCAGACACCTAATTTCCGTGAATGGCCCAGACATTCCGTTTATAATGCACAAGATATAGAGAAGATGTGCCGGCCGGAATCTGTAGATTACCCGCACATCGCACTTTATTATTATATCCAGTTTCACCTGCACCTGCAATTGGTAGCCGCTACGAAATACGCCCGCGAACACGGTGTCGTACTCAAAGGAGATATCCCTATCGGCATCAGCCGCAACAGTGTGGAAGCATGGACCGAACCTTATTACTTCAATCTCAACGGGCAGGCGGGCGCCCCTCCCGATGATTTCTCGGTGAACGGACAAAACTGGGGATTCCCCACGTACAACTGGGACGTCATGGAAAAGGACGGCTACCGCTGGTGGATGAAGCGTTTCCAAAAAATGTCAGAGTACTTCGACGCTTACCGGATTGACCACATCCTCGGTTTCTTCCGTATCTGGGAAATCCCGATGCATGCCGTACACGGATTACTCGGACAGTTCATTCCCTCCATCCCTATGAGTCGGGAGGAAATCGAAAGTTACGGACTCCCCTTTCGGGAAGAATATTTGATTCCATATATTCATGAATCCTTCCTCGGGCAAGTATTCGGTCCGCATACCGATTATGTGAAACAGACTTTTCTGCTTCCTGCCGAAACACCCGGTGTTTATCACATGAAACCGGAGTTCACCACCCAACGGGAAGTGGAGAGTTTCTTTGCAGGAAAGAATGATGAAAACAGTCTTTGGATTCGGGATGGACTATACACTTTGATCAGTGATGTTCTTTTTGTACCGGACACGAAAGAAAAAGATAAATATCATCCGCGCATCGGAATACAACGCGATTTCATCTTCCGTTCACTCAATGAACAGGAGCAGAATGCGTTTAACAGACTGTATGATCAGTATTATTATCACCGCCACAACGAGTTCTGGCGCCAACAGGCTATGAAGAAACTACCGCAACTGACACAATCGACACGTATGCTGGTTTGCGGAGAAGACCTGGGTATGATTCCGGATTGTGTTTCGTCCGTCATGAATGATCTTCGTATCCTCAGTCTGGAGATTCAGCGGATGCCAAAGAATCCGATGCACGAGTTCGGATATTTAAATGAATACCCATACCGGTCGGTTTGTACCATCTCCACTCATGATATGTCTACTTTGCGAGGCTGGTGGGAAGAAGATTACCTGCAGACACAGCGTTACTACAACACGATGCTGGGGCATTACGGAACCGCACCGACAGTCGCCACTCCCGAATTGTGCGAAGAAGTGGTGCGCAATCATCTGAAAAGCAATTCCATACTTTGTATTCTGTCCCTGCAAGACTGGCTGAGCATTGATGGCAAATGGAGAAATCCGAATGTGCAGGAAGAACGGATTAATGTACCATCCAATCCGCGCAATTATTGGCGTTACCGGATGCACCTCACTCTGGAACAGTTGATGAAAGCAGAAGAACTCAATGACAAGATACGTGAGCTAATAAAATACACCGGCAGAGCTCCCAAGAAATAAATATCTTTAGGCACGGGTGACACGGATTAACACGTTTTTTAGACCTATAATCTCTTAAAACTGTAAATCCGTGTCATCTGTGCCTGAATAAAATCAACTGATAGTTTTGACACCTCCGTTTCTCTCCCATGCGGCAATTCTTTATCTTCCTTCATTCCGTTTTTTCCAATTAATCAAGTATCTTTGCAACGCAAAAACGCAACGCAAAATAAATGGGAGACAATCAGCATCGGCGTATTGATTTTGTGGACTTAACCAAGGGAGTCTGCATTATTCTGGTAGTGATGGCGCATATCGGAGGCGCTTTCGACCAACTTGACAAGCATTCCATGCTATCCTGCTTTCGCATGCCTCTCTATTTCTTTATATCAGGAATTTTCTTCAAGCCTTATGAAGGATTATACGGGTTCATTATCCGAAAGACCAATAAGCTAATCATTCCCTTTATCTTCTTCTACGTCAGCGCCTTTCTACTAAAATACATTGTATGGAAGATTGCACCGGAAACTTTCCATCTCCCTGTGTCATGGAGAGAATTACTGTTTGTCTTTCACGGGCACGACCTCATCAAGTTCAATCCTCCCATCTGGTTTCTGCTTGCTCTGTTCAACTGCAATATCCTGTTCTATCTGATTCATTATCTGCGTGACAAGCATTTATCTCTGATGTTTGCAGCAACGTTACTGATCGGATGCACAGGATTCTTCCTGGGCAAATTTCACATCGAACTTCCTTTGTATATAGACGTTGCCATGACTGCCCTCCCCTTCTATGTGGCAGGTTTCTGGGTTCGCCGATATAATTTCTTCCTGTTCCCCAGTCATCGGTTCGACAAGATTATTCCCTCATTTGTCCTGCTGGCACTGGTCGTAATGTACTTCACCGCCACCACGCCGGGTATGCGGACCAACAATTATCCCGGCAACATATTCCAGGTATACATTGCCGCATTTGCCGGAATCTTTATGATTATGCTGATCTGTAAGAAAATAAAAAGAATAAGCATCGTTTCTTATCTGGGGCGATATTCCATTATCACACTCAGTATTCATGGACCGATTATTCACTTTGCAAGACCGGTCGTTTCGCATTATATTCATAACGACTGGGCAGAAGCAAGCGCACTGCTCCTGCTGACATTGACCATCTGCATTCTCTTTACCCCTATCCTGCTTAAGATAATTCCACAGTTGGTGGCACAAAAGGATTTATTAAAAGTCAAATAATAAAACATTGTGCAAGCCAAACTTTTCTTAACTCTAAGTTTAATTATCAAATAATTTACTACTTTTGTTCCAAAGAACTATAGACCGAGAACAAATGAATATAACGATTGTCTTAGGAGATAAAATTCCATCTATAAAATACGGCGGAACTCAAAGAGTAATGTGGTATCTGGGTAAAGAACTCAATAAGCGCGGACACAAAGTCACCTTCATCGCAGGAAAAGGTTCCTCCTGCCCTTTCGCTAAGGTGATAGAACTGGACCCTAGCGTAAATCTGAACACCCAAATCCCCACAGATGCGGACATCGTACATTTCAACATTCCCGTTCCCGAAGGAATCACCAAGCCGCACTTACTGACCATACACGGCAATGGAATCCCGGCCAACGCAGACCGGAACATCGTTTTTGTCTCACGTAATCATGCACAAAGACTTGGAAGCGAATCATTCGTTTACAATGGACTGGACTGGGATGACTACGGTCCCGCCAACCTCACCCTTTCCAGAAAAAACTACCATTTTCTAGGCAAAGCAGCCTGGAAGGTCAAAAATATCAAAGGAGCTATCGCCGTTGTCCAAAGCATCAAGAACGCACAACTGGACGTTTTAGGCGGTTATCGCCTCAATCTCAAAATGGGCTTCCGATTCACATGGAATCCACGGATTCATTTTCATGGAATGGTAGATGATTCAAAGAAAAAAGTTATTATTGAGCAGTCAAAAGGGCTTATTTTCCCCGTTACATGGCACGAACCTTTCGGACTTGCAATCACCGAATCCTTATACTTCGGAGCTCCCGTATTCGGTACTCCCTACGGTGCGCTTCCCGAACTCGTTTCACCGGAAGTCGGTTTTCTGACCGCTCACGGACAGGAAATGGCCGAACATATACAGTCAGCACAATATTCTCCGAAAGTCTGCCACGAATATGCCAGAGATCTATTCAATTCAAGTGTCATGGCAGAAGCCTATTTAAAGAAATATGAAACTGTACTGAACGACGAACCTTTGAATAAAGAAGTCCCTCATATTATAGATATCGCACGACGTCTTCCATGGGACTAAAAATGGCAGTTGAATTACATAGCTGATGACTAAAATCTCATTTATAAAGCCTTTCATTCATTTAATAAGCGAACAAAAATGATCGAAAACACTTTATAAAAAGAAATAAAGCCTTACCTTTACTTTTTTAGAAAACAAAAGATATGAAGATAAACAACAGCTATATTTTGCTGAAAGACATCTGCTGCTTCGCTTATCATGGAGTAGCCCCCCAAGAGAATATCATTGGAAATGAGTATATTATCAACTTGAAGTTGAAGGTAGATATCAGTCAGGCTATTCAAACAGACGACGTGGTGGATACGGTCAACTATGCCGAAATACACGAAGCCGTGAAAGCTGAAATGTCCATCCCGTCGAAGTTGCTGGAACACGTATGCGGACGAATAGCTAAAAGACTACTGGCAGAATTTCCTGCCATTGAAGAAATAGAACTTCGTCTTTCCAAACGGAATCCGCCTATGGGAGCAGACATCGACTCAGCCGGAGTAGAACTGCATTGCAGCAGATAAGTACCTTTGCTTTATCAGTTTGTGTTATTATCAAGAAGCACATTGGTCTGTCATCCTATCATCCGGACTGCCACATCCGGTCAACTTATTTACAACACCCTATCATTCTGCTTGTGCCAAGTAATGGGCACAGTTATGCCAAAGGAGTGTCACGGTTGTGACAAGGGTGTGGCACAGTTGTGACAAAGGCTTGGAAACAGTTGTGACAAGGGCATGGCACAGTTGTGCCAAAGGCGTGGCATCGTCGTGCCAAAGGCATGGCACAAGTAAGGCTGCCTCATTTCTACTTGAAGCAGCCTCACACTATCATATTTTCAGTCTATAACGACCTATCTCTTCTTTCTTTTTCTTTTATTTACCGATTCTACAGCTTCCGTTACCACGGATTTGTTTTCGAACCGTTTCGTATAACTGGAATAGTCCGGATGGGTACGTTCGTAATCGGGATCCATAAACAGAGGGCTGGAAATGATATGATCCGCCGTAGAACGATTACAACAGAAAACGATGTTCTCAACACCGGCCAGTCGGGTTAATGCTTTAACATCCGTATCATGTGGCTGCAAAGTCATAGGGTCAGTGAAAAAGAATAGATAATCAATCTGACCGTCCACAATACGCGATCCCATCTGCTGGTCACCTCCCAAAGGACCGGATTTCAGAATTGTGAAGTCCCACTCCACTTCAGGATGCTTCTCCTTCAGTGCTTCCAGAATCAGAGTACCTGTAGTACCTGTACAATAGAATTTATTTCCCATCAACAGTTCCGAGTTCCACAGCACCCATTCGATGAGGTCTTTTTTCATGGCATCATGTGCTACCAGCCCGATGCCTCTCCTTACTTTTGGTTCCATTTTGTTATCCTTTTAAATCCGACAATTGAGAGAATCTTTTGCACCCTCCCACATAAAACTGCCACAAGATACTACTTTTTATCCGTTCAGGGATTGGATTCAAAGAAGTTTTTCTTAAGTTTTCTTTACGGGAAGAAGAAAATGAAGGACAAATCTGTTTGTATTCTTTCCGGGCACACATCACCGCACGGGCATTGTCCAACTGTCCCTTCAGCAGAAATGTGAATGCGGCCACGTAATCGAGACAAGTCCGGATACGCATCACTTTATTTAACTCTTCGTCCGAAAGATTCTTATAGAGCATGACAAGATTATTACGAAAATTCAAAAAAGTCTTGCGGGGATTCTCCTTTTTCAGAGTTGCACCACCGACGTGATAGACCGTACTTTGAGGAATGCAAACGATTTCCCGACCACGGGAACGTAGTCGCCAGCATAAATCAATCTCTTCCATGTGGGCAAAGAAACGTCCGTCCAGTCCGCCCGCCTCACGATAATCCGCATGACGGATAAACAGGGCGGCTCCCGTTGCCCAGAAAACTGGCAGGATCGTATCATACTGTCCCTCATCCTTTTCGACCACTCCCATTATACGCCCACGACAGAACGGATAGCCGTACTTATCTATAAATCCTCCGGCTGCTCCGGCATATTCAAAATACTCTTTTTGCCGCTGGCTACGGATTTTCGGCTGACAGGCAGCTACCTCCGGATGGCCATCAAGATAGGAGATCATCGGTTCAAGCCAATGTTCGGTCACCTCAACATCAGAATTCAGAAGTACCACATACTCCGCTTCTACCTGCTGCAAAGCCAGGTTATATCCATCTGCGAATCCATGATTCTGATCCAGCACAATGATCCGGACACAAGGAAATTCTTCCCGAAGCATTTCCACAGAAGCATCCGTAGAGCCATTGTCGGCCACACAGACTTCTACTTCTTCGCTCTTCGAATAGCGGATCACGGACGGAAGAAAAGTACGAAGCATATCGCACCCGTTCCAATTCAGAATGACCACCGACACTTTCATCCTTACCCCCTTTCACATTCAGCCTTAGAAGCTTTCCAACGTTTATGAGACCACAGCCAATAAGCCGGCTCCCTGCGAATCGTCTGTTCCAGATAATTTGCAAACATTTCTGTAATTTCACCCTCACCCGTTTCCTTCGGTTTCTCTGTCATCAGCTTAAATTCAGCTACGCAATACCCTCTGCCGGGTTTTGTCAGATCACAATAGAATACAGGGAAGTTCATCATTTTCGCAATGCGCTCCGCACCATTCAGAAAGGCGGTTTCCTGTCCCAGAAAGGTAGTCCAGTATTTTTCGTTTCCGCTGGGCCACTGGTCAGTAATCAGACCGACAACCATCTTTTTGCCTTCGCGCTTCAACTTGATAATTTCGCGTGCCGTAGAATGTTTCGGAACGTTATAGCCTCCGAAGCGGGAGCGGATGCGTTGGAACAATTCATTCAGATACTTATCTTTCAGAGGTTTATAGACTTGCATCGGTACATCCCCCGGCTTCATAATAGATCCCATCCCGATCAGCCATTCATAATTGGCATAATGAGGAATCATTACGATGATTCCGCCATATTTCTCGGTCAGTTCCAGATATTGTTCCGTATTCTTATAAGTCATCCGCTTATAAAGGTCCTCGGGTGACATATGAAGCATTTTCAAGTCTTCAAGCATATAGTCGGAAAGGTAACGATAGAAACGGCGTTCGATCTGCAGCCTCTCTTTCTTATCCTTCTCGGGAAATGATTTCTTCAGATTCTCCCGTACTACTTTCCGGCGATACCTCCCTATACGGTACATCAACAGGTAATTGAAATCCGAAAGTAGGTACAACACCCGGAAGGGAAGTGCCGAAAACAGCCACATCCCACTATATACCAGCCAATAGATAAATCTAGACTTCATAATTCATCAGAATTGTGCCTTTAAGCGCTGTCATATCTTCATTAAATTCTCCCAGTCGGACGTTAATCATCTGATTGTCCAATGATTCGTCATTCTCCACTTCTACGCGGATATAGTTAGCGGTAAACCCGTGCATCGGCGTACCTGCTTTTGATTTTTCCATCAATACCTGCATGGTCTGCCCGATATGACGGGTATAGAAAGCCCGTGTCTTTTCATCAGAGAGTGTCAGCAAGCGCTGGCTGCGCTGATGTTTCTCTTCCGGCGAAACCACATAATCGATCTTCAGGGCCTGCGTCCCCGGACGTTCGGAGTAGCTGAATACGTGCAACTGTGTCACATCCAGTCCGGAAATAAACTGATAAGCCTGTTCAAAATACTCTTCCGTCTCTCCGCGAGTACCTACAATCACATCGACTCCGATAAAGGCATCCGGCATCACTTCCTTGATTTTCTTTACTTTAGAGGCAAAAAGAGCCGTATCATAACGACGGCGCATCAATTTCAGCACTTCATCGCAACCGGATTGCAACGGGATATGAAAATGAGGCATAAATCTACGGGAACGGGAAACGAACTCGATGATTTCATCAGTCAGCAGATTGGGCTCGATAGAAGAAATGCGGTAACGTTCGATGCCTTCCACCTGATCCAGCGCTTTCACCAGATCAAAGAAAGTCTCACCGGTAGTCTTACCAAAATCGCCGATATTCACGCCTGTCAGTACGATCTCTTTTCCGCCTTCGGCAGCAGCCTGCCTTGCCTGCTCCACCATAGAGGCAACAGTACCGTTACGGCTGCGTCCACGGGCAAAAGGAATGGTACAATAAGAACAGAAATAATCGCATCCGTCTTGTACTTTCAGGAAGAAACGAGTACGGTCGCCCCGTGAACACGAAGGCGAAAACGAACGGATATCTTTGGTGGTGGTAGTAAATGCCTCTCCCTCTTCATGCTTATGGAGGTCGCCGAGATACTGCAACAAGTCTCCTTTCTGCTCGGCACCCAGCACTACATCTACTCCTTTTATCTTTGCCACGTCGCCGGGTTTCAACTGCGCGTAACATCCGGTCACTACCACAAAAGCTCCGGGATGCTGCTTGACCAACCGATGAATAGCCTGACGACATTTCTTGTCTGCCATCTCCGTCACCGAACAAGTATTTACTACACAGATGTCTGCTTTTTCCCCTTTGCGTGCAGTCCGGACTCCTGCCTCCCGCAGGATTTTACCGATAGTTGAAGTCTCTGAAAAGTTCAATTTGCAGCCTAACGTATAATAAACGGCTGTCTTATTTTGAAATACAGTGGTATCTATCATAATCTGTTATAACGCATATTTCCTGCAAAGTTACACATTATTATTAGTAAAACACTTTAGGATACGAAAGTTTATTCCTATTTTTGCACAATTCACTAAAAAACGTGCAATGATTAAAGAGAATTTCATTAAACTATACGAAAATAGTTTTCGGGAAAATTGGGATTTACCTTGCTATACCGATTATGGTGAATCCGTTCATTATACTTATGGCCAGGTAGCCGGAGAAATCGCCCGTATGCACCTGCTCTTCAAACACTGCAGCCTGCGTAGAGGAGATAAAATAGCCGTTATCGGCAAAAACAATGCCCACTGGTGCATCGCCTACATGGCAACCATCACCTACGGAGCCATCATCGTCCCTATCCTGCAAGACTTTACGCCCAACGATGTGCATCATATCGTCAACCATTCTGAGTCCGTTTTCCTCTTTACCAGTGACAGTATCTGGGAAAGCCTGGAAGAAGAAAAGCTGACCGGACTGCGCGGAGTTTTTTCGCTCACCGACTTCCGCTGCCTTTATCAGCGGGACGGAGAAACTATTCAGAAGTTTCTGGTACACCTCAATGATGAAATGTACGCTGCCTATCCGAAAGGATTCACGCGCGAGGACATTCAATACACTACATTGTCCAATGATAAGGTAATGCTGCTGAACTACACATCGGGAACTACCGGCTTCAGCAAAGGGGTAATGTTGACGGGCAACAATCTTGCCGGCAATGTCACTTTCGGCATCCGCACGGAGTTACTTAAAAAAGGAGATAAAGTGCTTTCTTTCCTGCCACTGGCACACGCCTACGGTTGCGCTTTCGACTTTCTGACTGCAACTGCTGTCGGAACTCATGTCACCCTGCTCGGTAAAACGCCTTCTCCCAAAATTATCATGAAGGCTTTTGAGGAGGTAAAACCGAACCTGATTATCACTGTTCCGCTGGTCATCGAGAAAATATATAAAAATGTCATCCAGCCGCTCATTAATAAGAAAGGTATGAAATGGGCATTAAACATTCCTTTGCTCGACACCCAGATTTATAATCAGATACGGAAAAAGCTGATAGACGCCCTAGGCGGACGTTTCAAAGAAATCATCATCGGAGGCGCTGCCATGAATCAGGAAGTGGAAGAGTTCTTCTACAAAATAAAGTTCCCTTTCACCATCGGTTATGGTATGACCGAGTGCGGACCACTGATCAGCTATGCTCCCTGGAATGAATTTATTTTAGGCTCTTCCGGCAAAGTGCTGGATATCATGGAGGCACGCATCTATAAAGAAAATCCGGAAGCGGAAACCGGAGAGATTCAGGTACGTGGTGAAAACGTGATGGTGGGATATTATAAGAATCCGGAAGCCACGCAGGAAGTGTTTACCGAAGACGGCTGGCTGCGCACCGGCGACCTTGGTACTATGGACGCCAGCGGAAATATCTTCATCCGCGGACGACTCAAAAGCATGATTCTGAGTTCGAGCGGACAGAACATCTTCCCCGAAGAGCTGGAAGCCAAACTCAATAACCTGCCATTCATTCTTGAAAGCCTCGTCATCGAACGTAACAAGAAACTGGTGGCACTGGTCTATGCGGATTACGAAGCGCTTGATTCTCTCGGATTGAACAATCCGGATAACCTGAAAACCATCATGGATGAAAATCTGAAGAACTTAAATAATAATGTAGCTGCGTATGAAAAAGTCAGCAAGATTCAGCTTTATCCTACGGAATTTGAGAAAACCCCGAAAAGAAGCATCAAAAGGTATCTATATAACAGTATAGCTGTCGATTAGTATGTTTTAAAACATGGATTGAAGGCGTAATATAACAAGCTTCTAAAAAAAATTATAAAAATAGTTGGCTTTTCGAGAACAACATATTGAAAAAGTACATAACTTTGCAGCGTTTTAATAAAGCAATTGATTGTATTACGTTTTTAAAAAGCAAAGAAAATGAAAAAATTAGTTTTGATGGCCGTAGCTATCGTAGCAGTATCATTCGCATCTTGTGGTAACAAAGCAGCTGACGCAGCAAAAGCTCAACAAGATTCTATCCGCATCGCTGACTCAATCGCAGCTGTAGAAGCAGCAGCAGCTGAAGCAGAACAAGCAGCAGCTCAGGCAGCAGCTGACTCTTTGAATGCAGATAGCACTGCAACTGAAGCTGTAGCTGAATAATTCAGAACAGCCTAGAGAGAATTGAAAGTCTGACATGCTAAAAGCATGCACAGACTTTTTTTTATGCCTTATTTAACGTATGAGCTTTTAACAAAAGGAGCATCCAGCAAATAATCCAGACTTACCTCGACACTTTTCTCTACGGGCATGCTGTAGCTTTCTATCTCTGCAACAAGATGCTTCACACCAGCTGTCTTTGCATTCTTGAAAATAGCGTCGAAACCAACCATTCCGCTCTGCCCGATTTCTCTGTGATCTTTGATATGGAACATTTTAAAACGACCGGGGTATTTGTTAAAATAATCGACCGGACTGTTTTGCCCGCGAACTACCCAATAAACATCCATCTGGAAGAAAACATATTCAGGATTGGTATGCTCAATCATGTAATCATACATCACTTTATCTTCTACCTTCTGAAATTCATGAGCATGATTATGATATCCGAACGACATCCCCTGCTGTTTACAACGTTTGCCTATTTCATTGTAATAAGCACAATATGTATCCAACTCCTTAAGTGTTTTAGGCACATCCATCCAAGGAGCTACAATGTAACTCATGCCGGCAGCTTTATGATCAGCAATACACTGGTCCCACCATTGAAGTGAACTTGAAAAATCACCGGAAGCTAATTCTTCTTTCGACAATCCTCTTGTGCAATGTGAGGATAAAACCTTCAGCCCGGCAGATTCAACATCTTTTTTAAATTGGTCGGGAGTTCTGTCGTAAAACTTTCCATTATTATAATTGGCGGCTTCCACACTGGTATATCCCATTTTCGCCAAGTTCTTCAGAAGAGTAATATAAGCGGCGTCACATTTGCCGTCCTTATTGTCCACCTTGTTCAATATATCTCTGACAGAATAGAGTTGAATCGCTACTTCTTTTTTAGCTTTCGCTTTTGTTTTAGACTGTGCCATGGCCGTAAACGGAATCATTAAAAGAAGAGCCAGCGCACATAGATTTATTTGGAGTTTCATGTTTGTAGATAAAGGGGTTCATGTATTAAAATAAAAAAGCTGTGTCAGAAGTTCGTCGGGCATATCATTCTGTCATTCAGAACTAAATGCCATGTTGATGTTACTTTTGACACAGCCTATCTTTGAATTATTTATGTGATCAGTCCAGAACTTTCACGCGGATATTGCGGAACCAAACGTCATCACCGTGATCCTGCATTCCGATAA